>Ga0268266_10000674_pt1 | contig 46135 bp, 41 predicted proteins | sample KBSS13metaG_FD_190356 | JGI IMG/M metagenome (GOLD analysis project Ga0268266, IMG submission 190356) | Switchgrass rhizosphere microbial communities from Kellogg Biological Station, Michigan, USA - KBS S1-3 metaG (SPAdes) (version 2) | ecosystem: Host-associated > Plants > Roots > Rhizosphere...
CGCCGGTGATCGTCGGGCGGATCGGCCCGGCGACGGTGGAGATCGCGAACTCGTCGGCGTCGGTCCAGCCGTGGCGGCGCAGGTAGAGGATCGCCTCGCGGGCGCCGTTGCCCGACAGCTCGGCCTCCGAGCCGTCGGGATTGAAGATCCGCAGGTTGGCGACGAACTCCGGGTCGTCCGAACGCGAGAGCAGGAGGATGCCGTCGGCGCCGATCCCGAAGTGCGGATCGCAGAGCCACTCGACCCGTGCCCCGGTCAGGCCCCAGGGGAGGTTCGTCTCCTCGAGGATCAGATAATCGTTGCCGAGCGCTTGCCACTTCTCGAATTTCACCGCGCCGACCCTACCCCGTCGACGATTCGCGCCGCGACCTCGGCGTCGCTCAGGCCTGTGCGGTCGATCGTCGTCAGGTCGGGGATTTTGCGCATCCAGGTGAGCTGGCGGCGGGCGTAGTTGCGGGAGCGGCGCTTCATCGTCTCCAGGTCTCCGGCCAGGATTTCGGTCAGGCCGAGGGCTTTGCGGGCGGTGCGGCCGGGGCCGAGCGCGTCGGCGCGGCGCGCCTCCTCCTCCCCGCCCCCGGCGACGATCGCGTCGACGCGAGCGTTGATCCGCTCGTAAAGTTTGGCCCGGTCCATGTCGAGGCCGAAGATCCGGGTCGGGTGGCGGGTGACGCCGGACCAGAGCTCCGACTCCCCGTCGAAGGCGGGGACCTTGCGCAGCGAGAGGTCGGCGAGCGCGGCGCGCAGGTAGAGGCCGGTGCCGCCCACCACGATCGGGGTGCGCCCCGCCGCCAGCGCCGCGTCAATCGCCGCGTGGGCGAGCGGCATGTACTCGTGGATCGAGAAGTCCTCGGTCACCGGCACGATCCCGAGCAGCTCGTGCGGCAGCACCTCCTGCTCCGCGGCGCTCGCGGTCCCGGTCAGGACGTCCAGGTCCTCGTAGACCTGCAGCGCATCGCAGTTGATCGCCACCGGCTCCTCGCGCTGCTCGCGCAGCAGCTTCGCCAGCTCGACCGCGACTCCGGTCTTCCCGACCCCGGTGGGTCCGAATATGGCCAGAACCCTCAAGGGCGGCTCGGTGAGGCCCCGAGCGGCTTGTAATTCCTCACCGAGGAATTTGAGCGAGGGGCCTTACCGAGGTGCCCGACAGCGTCTGGGACGTGGCGCTCTCGATCTCCACGTCGACGAATTCGCCGGCTTCTGCGAGCCCTTCGAAGTTCACGGCCTTGTTGTGCCTGGTCCGCCCCCGCAGGCGGGTCGGGTCGGTGCGGCTCGGGCCCTCGACCAAGACCTCCATCGTGCGCCCGACGAACCGCTGGGCCCGCTCGGCGGCGCGGCGCTGGACCACCTCGACCAGGCGTTCCATCCGCTCGACCTTCACCGGGTGCGGCAGCTGGCCGTCCATGGTGGCCGCCTCGGTTTCGCGGCGGGGGCTGAAGACGAAGGTGAAGGCGCCGTCGTAGGCCACCTCCTCCGCCACTTCGAGGGTTTCGGCGAAGTCGCGCTCGGTCTCACCGGGAAAGCCGACGATGATGTCGGTGGTGATCGCGCAGTCGGGGACGTGCTCGCGGATCAGCGCGACGCGATCCATGTAGCGCTCGCGGTTGTAGGTGCGCCGCATCCGTTTCAGCACCGCGCTCGAACCGGACTGGAGCGGCAGATGGATCTGCTCGCAGAGCGAGGGCAGCTCGGCGTGGGCGCGGATCACGTCCTCTTTCATGTCCTTCGGATGCGGGCTGGTGTAGCGGATGCGGTCGATGCCGGGGACCGCGTCGACCCGGATCAGCAGCTCGGCGAAGGTGATCCGCGACTCCTTCGGCAGGTCACGCCCGTAGGAGTTCACGTTCTGGCCCAGCAGGGTCACCTCCCGCACCCCGTCGGCGGCCAGCGCCTCGGCCTCGACCAGGAGCTCGGCCGGGTCGCGGCTGACCTCGCGGCCGCGGGTCGTGGGCACGATGCAGTACGAGCAGACGCAGTTGCAGCCCTGGGCGATCTGCAGCCAGCCCTGGAACTCGCGCTCGCGGCGCGTCGGCAGGTGACCGGCGAAGTCCTCGAACTCGAAGTAACCCTGGGCGCTGAGCGAATCGGAGTTCAGGAACTCGGCCAGCTTGTGGATCTGTCCCGGCCCGAAGGCGACGTCGACGAACGGGAAGCGCTCGAAGACCTCCTCCTTGACCGACTGGGCCCAGCAGCCGCCGACCCCGACCGTGCGGGCCGGGTCTTCGCTCTTCAGCCGCTTCGCCTCGCCCAGGTGGGCGATGAAGCGGCTGTCGGCCGACTCGCGGATCGAGCAGGTGTTGAAGAGGATCAGGTCGGCTTCGGAGCGCTCCTCGACCTCCGCGTAGCCGAGCGAGGTGAGCATCCCCCGCATCCGCTCGGAGTCGTGCACGTTCATCTGGCACCCGAAGGTGGTGACGTGAAAGCGCTTCACGCGCTCAGGGTATCGAGATGACGCTTCGCGCCGGCGGCGCTATTTGCCGACGATTTCGTGGACGACGTAGGCCGCCACGTTTTCGATTTCTTCTTCGGAGAGGACTCCGCCGAAGGGCGGCATGCCACCGCCGCCGTTGGTGACCTGCTGGATCGCGCCTTCTTCGGTCTGCGCCAGCGGCATCGTCGTCAGGTCCGGGCCGCCGTTGCCGCCGTTGCCGGTGGCCCCGTGGCAGGTCGAGCAGTTTTCGGCGAAGACCGCCGCGCCGAGTTCGGCGTTGCCGCCGCCACCCGCTGCTTCTTCTTCGCCGGGTTCGCCTTCACCGCCCGGTTCGAATTCTTTTTCTTCCTGGGCCTGTTCGCCTTCGATCGTGCCTTCGGATTCTTCGCCTTCGCCTTCTTTGGCGGTTTCTTCCGATTCTTCTTTCAGCGCTTCTTCGAAGGGCCCGCTGGTGGAGGCGCGACTGAGCTCTTCGCTGGCTTTGGAGTACTCGGCGTCGTGCTCCTTCGACTCGTCCTTACCGTGGAGCACGGCAAAGGTGCCGGCGCCGACCGCGAAGACGGCGAACCAGACAATGATCAGCGGCATCAATTTGCCCGGGAAGTCCTCTTTTTTCAGCCCAACGACGCTGACAAGGACGGCCGAGGCGGCCAGGATGCCACCACAGATGAAGAAGAGCGTTTCGTGCATCGCGCGGCGCGAATCCTATTGGTGCGGAGAGACCGGTGCTTGCTGGGGGACCGAGGCCGCCCTAGGCGGCCTTGGCCTCAGCGATCGGCTCGACGTTTGCGGGAGCCGCATCGGGCGGCGTAGCGCCGATTCCGAGGGCCGTGCGCACCTTCGTTTCGATCTCCAGGGACAGCTCCGGGTTGTCTTTCAGGAACTGCTTGGCGTTGTTGCGACCCTGCCCGAGGCGGGTCTCGCCGTAGGAGAAGAACGAGCCGGATTTCTGCACCAGGTCCTGCTCGATGCCGAAGTCGAGCAGTCCACCCTCGCGGGAGATGCCGACCCCGTACTCGATGTCGAACTCGGCCTGGCGGAACGGCGACGCGACCTTGTTCTTCACGACTTTCACGCGGACCCGGTTGCCGACCGCTTCGGTCCCTTCCTTCAGGGTCTCGATGCGGCGGATGTCGAGCCGCTGCGACGCGTAGAACTTCAGCGCCCGGCCGCCCGGCTGGGTCTCCGGCGAGCCGAACTGGACGCCGATCTTTTCGCGGATCTGGTTGGTGAAGATGCAGACCGTCTTGGTCCGGTTGAGCGACCCCGCCAGTTTCCGCAGCGCCTGCGACATCAGCCGGGCCTGCAGGCCGACGGTGGTGTCGCCGATCTGCCCGTCGAGCTCGGCTTTCGGGGTCAGCGCCGCGACCGAGTCGATCGCGACCACGTCGACCGCCGCCGAGGCGATCAGCCGGTCGGCGATCTGCAGGGCCTGCTCGCCGTAGTCGGGCTGGGAGACCAGCAGCTCGTCGGTGTCGACGCCGATCGCCCGTGAGTAGACCGGGTCGATCGCGTGCTCGGTGTCGATGAAGGCGCAGACGCCGCCCAGCGCCTGAGCCTGGGCGATGATGTGATTGACCAGCGTCGTCTTACCCGAGGACTCGGGGCCGAAGATCTCGACGATGCGGCCGCGCGGCACGCCGCCGATCCCCAGTGCCAGGTCGAGGGACAGCGAGCCGGTCGGGATCGAGTCGACCTTGATGGTGCCTTTGTCGCCGAGGCGCATCAGCGAACCGACGCCGAAATCGCGCTCGATCTGGGTGACGGCGGCCTCGAGAGCCGCGTCTTTCGCTTTGGCCTCCTTCGCCGTCAGGCCCTTCAAGTTCAGTTTCTCTTCCGCCATCAGATCATCACCTCACTGCTGTCCCCTTTAGGACAGCTCGACTTGGGCCAACGGGACATAACGAGAGCCCCCTGGCTGGAGTACAGAACGGTAGAGCGTCAATCGGACGGCATAGAACGGCTCCTTGAGCCGTTCCGGGAGGTCTCCGGGCCGCCGCGCGACCCCAGCCGGACGGCGTGATCCGCGACCCTCCGATCGTACCCTCGCGACCGTCACGTGGGGCCAGTAATCGCGGTCGTCCCCCTCGTACAGCCCGGCTTCGATCAGCTGGTCCGCCACGCCGTGGTGGAGGTCGGTGGTCGCCGGGGACGGTGCCGGCAGGGCGAAGAGCGCCGCCCGGCGCCGCCGCGGCAACGTGATCGGGTCCTCCAGCTTCATCAGGACCGCCGGGGCGCTCATCTCCCCCACCGCCTCGACGATCGCCTCCACCTCGTCCGCCTCGCGGTGGCCGAGGAAGACCAACGTCGCGTGCAGCGACTCCGGCCGCACCGGCCGCAGGGCGGGGTCGACCAGCTCGGCCTCCCCCCACGCCTTCAATCCCTCACGGATGTCGTCAGGAAGGTCGACCGCCACGAACAGCCGCTGCCGCCTCCCCCTTGCCTCTTCACTTGCCATGAGGCCAAGCTAGGAGGGAAATGCGCGCGGCTCAACACCGCTTCGCAACTTCTTTGTGAATTTAGGAGAGCAGATCGCGCAACAGGTGCATCGCGACGAGGCCGGAGCGTTCGCGGATGTCGGCGCGGTCCCCGGGGATCACCGGAGAGCGGGCGATCGAGGTGCCGTCGGCGAGCATCGCGTGGAAGCAGACGAAGCCGACCGGCTTGTCCGGCAGCGCGCCGCCCGGCCCGGCGATCCCGGTGATCGAGACCGCGACGTCCGCGTCGAACGCCTTCAGGGCGCCTTTGGCCATCGCCTCGGCGACCTCCGGCGACACCGCGCCGAACTCCTCCAGCAGATCCTTGGGCACCCCGAGCAGCTGTTCTTTCGCCTCGTAGGAATAGGTGACCGCGCTCCCGGCGAAGTAGTCCGAGGCCCCCGGGATGTTCGTCAGCCGCGCCGCCAGCAGCCCTCCGCTGCAGGACTCCGCCAGGCCGACTTTGTGCCCTTTCAGGAGCTCCGCCACCTGCTGGTCGATGGTCGAGCCGTCGAGGCTGAAGGTCTCCCGCTCGTGCCGCCGCCGCAGCCCGTCGCGCACCGCCATCGCGGTCGCCTCGGTCTCGTCGCGCCAGCGCACGTCGATCTCGATCTCCCCGCGCCGCAGGCAGGTGGTGACCTCGACCGCCTCCACGTCCACCCTGTCGTCGTCCTCGATCTCCCGCAGGCTTTTCGCGATTTCGGACTCCGGCACGCCGAACATCCGCATCGTCAGCCCGTGCAGCGGCGTCGCCTGGGACAGGATCGCCTTCACCGGCTCAGTCGCCAGCGCCCGCGGCCACATCGGCTGCAGCTCCCGCGGCGGGCCGGGCAGGACGATCACGACCCGCTCCCCCGCGGGTACGACCAGCCCCGGCGCGGTCCCGATCGGATCGAGCGCGATCGCCCCCTCCGGCACCATCGCCTGCTTGCGATTTGCCTCCATCACGGCCTCTTCGTCGAATTTGAAGCTCCGGTTGCGGGCGAAGCGGCGCAGGATCTCGCGGATCTTCGCCTCCATGTCCTCGTCCAGCAGCATCTGGCGCCCGGCGAATCGCCCGACGATCTCCGCCGTCAGGTCGTCCGCGGTCGGCCCGAGGCCGCCGCTGGTGACGATCAGGTCCATCTCCTCGGCCGCCAGGAAGCGCAGCGCGTCCTCAAGGTCGTCGGGACGGTCGGCGACGACGATGATGTGAGCGACCTCGACCCCGAGATCGGCGAGCTGTTCTGACACCCACGGCCCGTTGGCGTCGGAGATGCGGCCGGTGATCACCTCGGTCCCGGTGACCACGATCCCCGCTCTGACGACCCCGTCCTTCACGCGGCCGAAACTACCGGACCGGCCGGCTCAGGATGCGTCGAGGTCCACGTCGGCCCCGACCGGGGAAGGCTCGGCGCTCGCTCCGCCGCCCCCGCTGCCGGATCCCGGCCCGCCGACGACGCGCGCCAGATCGGCCTGGGTGATCAGCACCTGGCGCGGTTTGGAGCCCTCGTAGCCGGAGATGACGCCACGCCGCTCGAGCATGTCGATCAGGCGCCCGGCCCGCGTGTAGCCGACCCGCAGGCGCCGCTGGATCATCGACACCGAGGCGGTTTCGGTCTGCACGACCAGGCGGATCGCCTCGTCGAGCAGGTCGTCGGAGTCCGGATCGAAGTCGTCCTCCCCACGTCCGCCCTCGCCCTCGGCGGCCTCCGGCGTCTCCAGCAGCTCGTCCTCGAACTCCGGTTCGCCCTGTTTCGCCCAGTGGTTGGTGATCGAGGCGATCTCGTCCTCGGTGATGAAGGCGCCCTGGACGCGGGCCAACTTCGAGGTCCCGGCGCCGCGGAAGAGCATGTCCCCCTGGCCCAGCAGCGACTCGGCGCCACCCTGGTCGAGGATCACCCGCGAGTCGGTCTGGGAGGACACCGCGAAGGCGATACGGCTCGGGATGTTCACCTTGATCGTGCCGGTGATGATGTCGGTCGAGGGGCGCTGGGTCGCCAGCACCAGGTGGATGCCGGTGGCGCGGGACTTCTGGGCGAGCCTGATGATCGAGTCCTCGACTTCGGCCGGGGCGACCATCATCAGGTCCGCGAGCTCGTCGATCACGCAGAGGATGTGCGGCAGCGGCGCCTCGCCGGCTTTGCGGCGGATCCGGTTCAGCTCCTCGAGGTTGCGGGCGCGGGCCTGGGACATCACGCCGTAGCGCGTCTCCATCTCGGTGATCAGGTTGGCGAGCACGTTGGCGGCGAGCCGGGGGGAGGTCACCACCGGCGTCAGCAGGTGCGGGACGTTCTCGTAGTGGTTGAGCTCCACCTGCTTGGGGTCGACCAGCACCAGGCGCACTTCGTTCGGCGAGCAGGACATCAGGATCGAGGAGAGCATCGCGTTGACGCAGGCGCTCTTGCCCGAGCCGGTGGTGCCGGCGACGAGGACGTGCGGCATCTTCGCGATGTCGGTCCAGACCGCGTTGCCGTCGATGCCCTTGCCGAGCCAGGCGACCAGAGGCGAGGCCTTCTGCGGCCGGCCCGCGTAGATGTCGCCGAGGCGGACCATGCGGCGCTTCGCGTTCGGCACCTCCACCCCGACGGCCTGTTTGCCGGGGATCGGGGCGAGGATGCGGATGTCGGTCGAGGCCAGCGCGTAGGCGAGGTCGTTCGCCAGCTCGGTGACTTTCTTGACTTTGATGCCGGGGGCCAGGCGCAGTTCGTACAGGGAGACGTGCGGTCCGCTGACGACGCCGACGATCTTGGCGTCGACCCCGAAGTGGCCGAGCGCTTCGATCAGCTTGCGACCGGTCGCCTGCTGGTCTTTCGGGTCGGGGCCTTTGTCGCCTTTGCCGCGCTCGAGCACGCGCGGGGACGGCAGCCGGTAGTCGATCTCCTCGGAGGTGGTGACGCCGCGCAGGTTGCCCATCGGGGTGGGTTTGGGAGCGTCGACCTCGTCCTCCGGTTCCGGCGCGAGTTCGCGCTGTACGGGCTCAGGGGCAGGCTCGGGCTCCGGTTCCGGCTCAGGCTCGGGATCGCGGACAACCTGCGTTTCCGCGGTGTCCGCCTCGTTGTCGAAGTTGAATAGGCCCGGGGCGAAGATGTCGTCGTCCTTGTCGTCGGCGAGCGCCACGGTCGGGGCGAAGCTCTCGTCGTCCTCGTCGGGGTAGTCGCTCATCACGTCGGTCTTTGCCGCCTTCGTCTCGGCGGTGCGTTCGTCGCGGCGGCGGCGCCACTCCTCGGAGTTCTGCTTGACCGTGCGCGCGGTGGCCTCGCTGCCCTTCGCACCGCCGACGAAGATCGCCCGCAGGCCGCGTCCGATCCCCCGCGCCAGCGCCGAGATCGAGGTGCCGGTGAGGATCATCCCGCCGGCGATCAGCATCAGCAGGGTGAAGATCTTGGCCCCCGGCGAGCCGAACAGGTAGATCAGCGCCGTTTCGATCCCGTAGCCGACCTTGCCGCCTTCCCAGCCGAAGAAGAGCACGAAGAGCAGGTAGATGCCCGCGGCGACCAGAAAGAGGCCGATCAGGTCGAGATGACGCTGCTCGAGTCCGTCGAAAAGGCGCACTCCACCGCGGGATTTGGCGGGTTTCGCGCGTTTGGCTTTGGCTTTGCCTTTGCGGGCCGGGGCTTTACGGGCAGGGGCGCGCTTCTCTCTAACGAACACGCGATCGATTTCGACACCGGAGGCTCAACCCCTGCGGGCATCCCGTCCAGAGCGCCCCGTCGCTCTAAATTCGGCGTAAAAGCAGCGCAATTCGCGGATGAACCGGTTTAACATCGGCTTCATGCTCAGCACCGATCCAGAGGTCCAGCAAGGCGGCCGTGTCCTCGTCGTCGAGGACGACGCCGACATCGCCGACGTCCTGCGCCGCTCCCTCCGCAACGAGGGCTATGAGGTTCGCACCTCCGCCGACGGCGTCGAGGCGCTCGACCTGGCCGTCGGGTTCGTCCCCGACCTGGTCGTGCTCGATCTGGGACTGCCCGGCCTCGACGGGATCGAGGTCTGCCGTCGGCTGCGCCAGGAGGGCGACGTACCGATCCTGATGCTGACCGCGCGGGCCGAGACCGAGGACCGCGTCACCGGGCTCGACTCCGGCGCCGACGATTACCTGGTCAAGCCCTTCGAGCGCAAGGAGCTGCTGGCGCGGATCCGCGCCCTGCTGCGCCGTCGGCCCCCGCGCGGCGCCGCCTCCCTTGAGGTCGGCGACCTGCAGCTGAACCCGGACACCCGCGAGGTCCACCGCGGCGAGCGGGAAATCGAGCTGACGAACCGCGAGTTCGAGCTGCTTGAGTTCCTGATGCGCAACGAGCGCCTGGTCGTCTCCCGTGAGCGCCTCCTCGACGAAGTCTGGGGCTATGACCCGATGGCGGCCACGAACACCATCGACGTCTTCATCTCCAACCTGCGCCGCAAGCTCGAGGCCGGCGGTGAGCCCCGCCTCCTGCACACCAAACGCGGCGCGGGCTACGTCCTCAAAGACTGATGGTCGCCACGGCGCGCACCAACACCGCGGCCTGGCTGCGGCGAGTCGTGCACCCTCGCGCCTGGCCCGTCCGCTGGCGGCTCGCCGCCGTCTCCGCCGTATTGACGCTGGTGATCCTGATGATCTTCGGCGCCACGATCGGCCAGATCGCCACCACCCGCATCCGCGATGACTTCAACAGCGAGGTCAACACCGCGGTCGAAAGCCTGCAGCGAGAACTTCACGTGGTCCGGTCGCTGATCGGCGCGGAACCGGACGTGGTCCCGCAGCGGCTCGCGGGCTACGTCGCGACCGAAGACGCCTCGCTCCGCGTCTTCGACAGCAACGGGCAGGAACTGCGCCAGCTGCGAGGTGGCCGGCTGGGAGCCCCGCCGAAGGAAACGGGCACGGTCGAACGGAACGGGATGCGGATCGTGACCGCCGTCCTGAGCGAAGAAGGGATCGGAACCGGCTACGTCCAGTACGGCCGCAGCACCGCGCACGTCGACGACACGATCGACCGCATCTGGTTCTTGATCGTCGCCGGCATCTTCGGTGGCACGGCACTGGCGGTGCTCGCGGGCGTGGCGATCGCCTCGCGGGCGATGCGACCGATCGCGGCCCTCACGGCGAGCGCCAAAGAGGTCTCCGAGACCCGCGATCCCTCCCGCCACATGCCGCGCCCGCCGGTCGAAGACGAGGTCGGCGAGCTGGCCGACACCTTGGAGCAGATGCTGCGATCGCTGGACGCGGCACGCGGGGAGCGCGAGCAGGCGATGCAGCAGCAGCGCGAGTTCGTCGCCGACGCCTCGCACGAGCTGCGCACGCCGCTGACCAGCGTGCTCGCCAACCTGGAGCTGCTGCAGGCCTCGCTCGGCGGCCCCGGGCAGGCCGAAGACCGGGAGATCGTCGATTCGGCGCTGCGCTCCTCACGGCGGATGAGCCGCCTGGTCTCCGACCTGCTGCTGCTGGCGCGCGCCGACGCGGGCCGGCTCGCCGCCCACAAGCGCGTCGACCTCGCCGAAATCGCCGGCGACGCCGCCCTCGAGGCGATGCCGTTGATGGGCGGCCGCCAGTTCGTCATCGACAACGACCGGCCGCTGCCGGTCGAGGGCAGCTCCGACGAGCTCCATCGCATGATCTTGAACCTGCTCGACAACGCCGCCCGCCATACGCCGGACGGCGCGACGATCGAATTGCGCCTCTCCCAGCAGGGCGACGACGCCGTGGTCGAAGTAGCCGACGACGGCCCCGGCGTCCCGGAGGCGATGCGGACCCAGATCTTCGACCGCTTCGTCCGTGGTGAAGGGCCCGCCGACACCGCGCGCGGCACCGGCACCGGCCTGGGCCTGGCGATCGTCAGCGCCGTCGCCGCCTCCCACGGAGGCACCGTCGAGGCCACCGAATCTCCCTCCGGCGGAGCCCTCTTTCGCGCCCGGATCCCGGTCGCCACCACCGAGCCCGCCGACAAAAAGCATTCAACTTCGATCTTTTAGGACGGCTTTAGTTCTCGTCCCTAGATTTGCCCGTGGACGAGACACTAGCCCGCCGGGATTCTCCCCAGACACTGTCCCGGCGGGCTTTTTTATTGCCGTTTTCCAGGCATCCATCTTCAAGCGGTTCCCGCGTCATGGCGCGTGGCCAGGATTTGGGCTGGTATTGGGTATGGCGGGGGCCGCCGTGCTTCGAGCCGCCCCGGCAGTCCTAGGGGCGTCCTGGGCGTCTCATCGCGGTCCTGGCTGGCTGGACCGCGATGAGACGCCCAGGACGTGAGGGGTTCGTGAAACATCCGCGACGTTGATGCCGGGAACTCCACACTTCCCGCAGCCTTACGGCACTTTCGTGCGCTATTCGGGCCTGGAATCAGGGCCCGGAAACGCGCTCGCTGAGTTAAGGGCGCTATAGGGGGGCCTAACTCAGCGAGCGCGCTCGTGACTGTTGCCCAACACGCACGGAAGCGTGGACTTCCCACGCTCTCCGTGACGAGATGCGAGTCCTGTCACGGAGGCGTGTCCCTCCCCTCCCGCACCCCGGCCGTCTCGGCCACGGCCACAGCCAGCCAGGGCCGTGGCCGAGACGGCCAGCGTCCCTTGCCTCAGACCTGAATAACCACCGGGAGAATCATCGGGCGGCGGCGGAGGCGCTGCCAGACGAACTTGCCGATCGCGTCGTGGAGGTCCTCTTGGATCAGGTCGGACTCGCGGGTGCCGTTGTCGGCGGCGTCTTCGAGGGAGTCTTCGACCAGGTCCTTGAGATCTTCCATGATGCCCTCGGCGTCGTCGAGGAAGGCGACGCCGCGGAGGATCACCTCGGGGTCGGCGACGACCGAGCCGTCGTCGCCGGAGACGGTGACGACGACGATGAAGATGCCGTCGGCGGAGATCTCACGACGGTCGCGCAGGGCGGCGTCTTCCGGATCGCCGATGTTGACGCCGTCGACGTACATCGTGCCGACGTGCATGTCCTCGCCGAAGCGGGCGCCCGACTCGTCGATCTCCAGCGGCAACCCGTTGCGGCCCTTGAAGATGTTCTTCGCGTCGATCCCGACCATTTCGGCCAGCTCGGCGTGCAGGCGGATCCGCTGGAAGTCACCGTGGACCGGCATCACGTAGCGCGGTTTCGTGAGGTTCAGCATCAGCTTGAGCTCCTCCCGGTAACCGTGCCCGGAGGCGTGGATCGGCGCGTCTTTCGCGGTGATCACGCTCGCCCCGATCTGGTAGATGCGGTCGATCGTCTCGTTCACGGCGCGCTCGTTGCCGGGCACCGGGCTGGCGGAGAAGATCACCGTGTCCCCCGCGTGCAGCCTCACGTCGCGGTGGTCGTTGTTCGCCATCCGACGCAGCGCCGAGAGCGGCTCGCCCTGGCTGCCGGTCGAGACGACGACGACTTTCTCGTCGGGGAAGTTCTCGATCTCCCGCGGCTGGATGAAGGTGCCCTGCGGCGCCCTCGCCATCCCCAGGTTGGAGGCGATGTTGAAGTTCTTGCGCATCGAGCGACCGACCAGCGCCACCTTGCGGTCGAGCGCCACGGCGGCGTCGATCACCTGTTGCACGCGGTGGATGTTCGACGCGAACGAGGTGACGATGGTCCGACCCTCGCAGAGCGCCAGCTGCTGGAGCAGCGCCGGGCCGACGCTCGACTCCGACGGGGCGACGCCCGGGCGGTCGGCGTTGGTCGAGTCGCCGCAGAGCAACAGCAGGCCCTCCTTGCCGATCTCGGCCAGGCGTGAGATGTCGGCCGGCCGGCCGTCGACCGGGGTCTGATCGAACTTGTAGTCGCCGGTCATCAGCATCGAGCCGAGCTCGGTGGTGATCAGAACGCCGCGCATGTCTGGGATCGAGTGGGCGAGGTGGACGAGCTCCAGCTCGAACGGCCCCGCTTTCACCTTTTCCCCCGCGGGCAGCTCCTGCAGCGGCGCCTTGTCGCCGAGCTTGTGCTCGTCGAGCTTCGAGCGGACCATGCCGATCGTCAGCATGCCGCCGTAGATCTTGGGAGGCATGCCGATCTCGCGCAGAACGTAGGGCAGCGCGCCGACGTGATCCTCGTGGCCGTGCGTGAGCACGATCGCCTCGATGTCGGCGGCGCGGTCGCGCAGGTAGGAGAAGTCTGGGAGGACGAGGTCGATGCCGTGCATCTCCGCCGTCGGGAACATCAATCCGGTGTCGACGATGACGATGCGGCCGTCGTATTCGACGACCGTCATGTTCTTGCCGATCTCGCCGAGGCCGCCAAGGGGCAGCACTCGGAGCTTCTTGCTAGGCACTAATCAATCTCTTTCTTTCGAAGTTGTTTCAGCCGGCGGCCACGGAGAGCCCGATGCCCTCCAGTGCCGCCCGCACCGCTGCCCGTTGATCGGGGTCCGCGGAGACCAGCGGCAGACGCAGCCGGTCGGGGGCGAGACCGAGCATCTCGAGCGCGGCCTTCAATGGGATCGGGTTGGTCGTCACCGACAGACCCTGGTAAATGGGGGTCAGTTCGGCGTCGATCGCCCGCGCCCGGTCCAAGTCGTTTTCCTGCGCCGCGTCCCACATCGCGCGCATCTGATCGCCGACCACGTGGGTGGCGACGCCGATCACGCCCGCGCCGCCGAACTCGAGGACGCGCAGGAAGGTGTTGTCGTTGCCCGCCAGGATCTCGAGACCCTCGATCGGGCCCAGTTCGTCGTCGTTGGCCTGCTTGACCGCGACGATGTTGTCGACGGCGCCGAGTTCGCCGAGCAGCGACGTGTCGGCGTTGACGATCACCCGCGTCGGGATGTTGTACATCACCAGCGGCAGGTCCGGGACGGCCGCGGCGACCGTTTCGAAGTGCGCGCGGATCCCGGCCGGGTTGGGCTTGTTGTAGTACGGGACGACCACCAGCGAAGCGTCGGCGCTCGCGTCGGCGGCCATCTTGGTCAGTTCGCAAGAGTGGCGCGTGTCGTTGGTGCCGGTGCCGACCACGATCGGAATCTCGTCACCGACCTCCTTTCGCACGGCGCGGAGCAGCTCGATCGTCTCACCGTCGGTGAGCGTCGGACACTCGCCGGTCGAACCGGCGAGCACGAGCCCGTGCGAGCCGTGCTCGAGCAGGTAGGCGGCCAACCGGCGCGCGGCATCGCTGTCGACCGCGCCCGACTCGGCGAACGGCGTCGCCATGGCGGTCAGCACTCCTCGCAGCTTCTTCATCGCCCCTCAGCCTACCGGGATGGCGGACGGGAGAAGATCATCCGCGCGACGGATTCCGCTTTGGCATGCCCGGACCTAGCTTCCTTGGCCGTTTGTCCAGTCCTCGCGACCAGGTCGTCGCGAGCTACCAAGGAGACAAGATGAAGAGCTGGAAATCCGGCCGGCCGTCCCCGGCCCTGGTCATCGCACTGGTGGCGTTGTTCGCCGCCCTCGGCGGCAGCGCCTACGCGGCGACGAAGATCGGCACCAAGCAGATCAAGAACGGCGCGATCACCGCGTCCAAGCTGAAGAAGGAAGCCGTGACGGCGGCGAAGATCAAGAACGGCGCGATCAGCGGCGCGAAGTTGGACCTGGCGCAGCTCGGCACCGTCCCCAGCGCGAACCACGCGTCTACGGCCGACACGGCGGGCAAGGCGAACGAAGCGACCAAGGCCGGCGAAGCGACCAAGGCGCTGGAGGCCGAACACGCCAGGACCGCCGACAGCGCGAACCTCGCGGCCAACTTCAGCCGTTACTTCACGACCGGCGTCGTCCGGGCGAACGTCGGCGAGAAGGTCACCCTCTGGCAGGCAGGGCCGTTCACGGCCACCGGGATCTGTGAAGAAATCGTCTCCGGCGAAATCGAGGCCTACTCCGTGCTCACGACGTCGGTGCCTCATGCCGCGATGGACTCCCACGGCTACGAGTACTACAGGGCCAACTTCGAACCCGGCGAAGAAGCCGAAATCGGCGACTACGCCCGAGGGAAGGAAGGCGAAACCGAAGTCAGTACCTACGAAGGTAGTTATCGCTACAGCGGCTTCACCGCGGTGTCCCCCGACGGCCACGCCCTGCTGAACGGGGTGGCCTACAACGCTGTGCACTACTTCGGCGCCGACTGCGCGTTCTTCGACGAATTCCACAACGGCGGCTGAGGCCCGGATCAGAGCAGCTGCTCGAGCCCGACGGTGAAGGGCTCGGGCAGCCCGCCGACCTTGCGGCAGGCGAGCAGGACGCCGGGCATGAAGGACTGGCGGTCGATCGAGTCGTGGCGGAGCGCCAGGGTCTGCCCCGGTCCGCCGAAGATCACTTCCTGGTGGGCGACCAGGCCGGGCAGTCGCACCGAGTGGATCGGCCGGTGGACGTGACCGCCCGCCGCGTCGATCAGCTCGGCGGTGCGCGCCGCGGTCCCCGACGGGGCGTCGAGCTTCTTGTCGTGGTGGAGCTCGATGATCTCGGTCTCCGGCATGTGCTTGGCGATCGTCTGCGAGACGACCATCATCAGCACCGCGCCGATCGCGAAGTTCGGCGCGACGAAGCAGTTCGCCTCCGACGCCTCGGCGGCCGCCTTGGCCGCCTCGAGGTCGAAGCCGGTGGTGCCGACGACGACGTGGACGTCCGCCGCCAGGCACTCCTCCACGTTGGCGAGCGCCGTGTCCGGGATCGAGAAGTCGACGACGACGTCGGCGTCCTCGAGCACGTCGGCGAGCGCGACGCCCAGGCTTGGGTCGGCGCGCCCGCTCAACTCGAGGTCATCTGCCCCTTCGACGGCTTCGCAGACCGTCGCGCCCATCCGCCCGGCGGCGCCGGAGACGGCGACCTTGGTCATGCCGCGACCAAGGCCTCCGAGACCGGTGCGAGGGCCGCGCGGAAGCGGTCTTCGTCGGCACCGACGCAGGCCGCCGAGAGCTTGTCCGCGGCGTAGAGCTCGGCCGCCAGCTCGGTCAGCTGGTCGACCTCGACCGCGTCGACTTTCGCCAGCATCTCGTCGAGCTCTTCGATCGGCAGGCCGAACAGGACCGAGCGGGAGATCCGGGTCATCCGCGCCGCGGTCGACTCGGAGGAGAGGACGAGCCTCCCCTTCACGCTCTCCTTGGCCCGGTGGAGCTCATCCGCCGAGACCGGCTCGGAGCGCAGGCGCCCGAGCTCGGTGCCGATGATCGCGCAGGCCTCCTCGACGTTGTCCTCGCGGGTGCCGACGTAGGTCGCGACCAGGCCCTGATCGGTGAACTGCTCGTTGTAGGAGCCCACCGAGTAGGCGAGGCCGCGCTTCTCACGCACCTCGCGGAACAGCCGCGAGGAGGTCGAGCCGCCGAAGATCGAGTCGAGCACGGCCAGCGGGAAACGCCGCTCGTCGTGACGATCGATGCCCGGCGCGCCGAAGCAGATGTGGTACTGCTCGGTCTCCTTGCTGAGGAAGCAGAGGCGCGGGGGCTCGGTCAGCGGGGTCGACTCGGCGACGCCGCCACCCTCGGTCGGCGGGTTCACGAACTTTTCCGCCAGGGCGACGATCGCATCGTGGTCGAGGTGGCCGGCCGCGCCGACGACGATCTCCGAGCCGGTGTACCGATTGCTGCGGTACGCCTCGATGTCGGGGATCGGCACGTTCGCGATCACGTCGGCCTCGCCGAGCACGCGGCGGCCGAGCGGGTGCGAGCCGAAGACGGCGTCGGCGAGCACGTCGTGGACGCGGTCCTGCGGCTCGTCGTCGTACATCGCGATCTCCTCGATCACGACCTGGCGCTCCGAGTCGATTTCGGGGTAGGTCGGCGCCAGCAGCATCTCCGAGAAGAGGTCGAAGACCTCCTCGGTGTGCTCGTCGAGGAAGCGGGCATGGAGGTGCGTGGTCTCCTTGCCCGTCGCCGCGTTGACCGAGGCGCCGAGCCCGTCGAAGAGCTCGGAGATCTCGATCGCCGAGTAGCGCTTGGTTCCCTTGAACAGCAGGTGCTCGAGGAAATGCGAGACCCCGGCCTGTGCCGGGGTCTCGTTACGGCTTCCGGTGCGAACCCAGAGGCCGAGCGCCACGGACCGCACCGAAGGAACCTCTTCGGTGACGACCCGGACGCCCGAGTCCAGGGTGGTGACGCGAGCGCTCAATTGCGACGCTCACGTTCGCGGCCGCCGCGTCCACCGCGGTCACGGTCACGTCCGCCACGTCCACCGCGATCGCCGCCACGGTCACCGCCGCCTCCGCGCCGACCGCCGTCGCCGGAGCCGACGCTGGCCAGCTCCTCGGGCGATTTACCGGCGACCGAGGGGTCCTCGGTGAGGCGCAGGCCGATGCGGCCGCGCTCCTTGTCGACCTCGACCACGGTGACGTCGATCAGGTCGCCGCTCGACAGCACATCGTCGACCGAGTCGACCCTCTCCCCCGGTTTCACGTTGGAGATGTGGAGCAGGCCGTCGGTGCCCTTGACCAGCTCGACGAAGGCGCCGAAGGTCGTCGTCTTGACGACTTTGGCGGTCTCGTAGCGGTCGCCGATCGCGGCCTCCTTGGTCATCGAGGTGATCCGCTGGACCACGCCATCGACCAGTTCGCCGGTCGGCGCGTACACGCGGATCGTGCCGTCGTCCTCGACGTCGATCTCGGCTTCGAACTCCTCGCACATGCCGCGGATCGTTTCGCCGCCTTTGCCGATCACGGCCCCGATCTTCTCCGGGTCGATCTTGATCGACTCGATCGCCGGGGCGTGCGGAGAGAGCTTCTCGCGCGGGCCGTCGATCGATTCGGCCATCTTGCCGAGGATGAACTGGCGGCCCTTGTGAGCCTGGTCCAGTGCGTCCCGCAGGATGTCGAACGTCACGCCGGTGATCTTGATGTCCATCTGCAGGGCGGTGATGCCCTCGGCGGTGCCGGCGACCTTGAAGTCCATGTCGCCGAGGTGGTCCTCGACGCCGGCGATGTCGGTGAGGACGATGTAGTCGTCGCCCTCCTTGATCAGACCCATGGCGACGCCGGCGACCGGTGCGGTGACCGGGACACCCGCGGCCTGGAGGGCCATCGAGGAGGCGCAGACGGAGCCCATCGAGGAGGACCCGTTGGACTCGAGCGTCTCGGAGACGACACGGATCACGTACGGGAAGGTCTCCGCGTCCGGGATCGTGGCCGCCAGGGCCCGCTCGGCGAGCGCGCCGTGGCCGATGTCACGCCGCTTCGGACCGCGCATGAAGCCGGCCTCTCCCACCGAGTAGGGCGGGAAGTTGTAGTGGTGCCAGAAGCGTTTCGTGGTCACCAGGCCGAGCGTGTCGATCCGCATGTCCATCCGCGTCGTCCCGAGGGCGACGTTGGAGAGGATCTGCGTCTCGCCACGGGTGAAGAGAGCCGAGCCGTGGACGCGCGGGGAGATGTCGACCTCGGTCTCGATCGGACGGATCTCGTCCTGGGCGCGACCGTCGGGGCGCTTCTTGTCGACGGCGATCGCCTTGCGGATCGTGTCCTTCTCGATCTCGTCGAAGGCGGCCTTGACGTCGTCGCGGCGTTTGATCTCCTCGTCGGAATCGCCCGTGCCGGCGAGCCTCTCGACCGCCTGAGCCTTGACGTTGTCGATCGCCTCGTAGCGCTCGAGCTTGCCCTCGGTGGCGATCGCGTCGACCAGGGCCTGGCCGAACTGGTTGCGGACCTCGTCGAGGAGGCCGGAGTCGAGCTCGACCACCTGGTGATCGATCTTCGGCTTGCCGGCCTTGTCCTGCAGCTCCTGCATCGCGGCGGTGAGCTTCTTGATCTCGCCGTGGGCGATGTCGAGGGCGTCGAGGATCTCGGCCTCGGTGACGCCCTGGGCGCCCGCCTCGACCATCAGGATCGCCTCGTCGGTGCCGGCGACGATCAGGTCGAGATCAAGGCTCTCGTGCGTCTCCTCCGGCGGGTTGATGACGAAGTCACCCTCGAGTTTGCCGATGCGGACCGCGCCGACGTGCTTGGCGACCGGGACCGGGGAGATCGCCAGCGCCGCGGAAGCGCCGTTCATCGCCAGGATGTCGTACGGGTTGACCCCGTCGACCGACATCGGCATCGCGACCAGCTGGGTCTCGTAGTGCCAGCCCTTGGGGAAGAGCGGACGGATCGGGCGATCGATCATGCGCGCCGTCAGCGTCGCTTTCTCGCTGGATTTGCCCTCGCGACGGAAGAACGAGCCGGGGATTTTGCCCGCGGCGTACATGCGCTCCTCGACGTCGACGGTGAGCGGAAGGAAGTCCACGTCGCGAAGGCCGCCGATCGTGGCGGTGTTGAGGACCATCGTGTCGCCACTGCGGACCACGACTGCGCCGCTCGCCTGCTTCGCGAGTTTCCCGGTCTCGAAGGAGATCGTGCTGTCACCGATCTCTGCCGTGACGCGGGTCACGTTAAACCTGCTCATTCGTATTTTTACCTCCGGCCATCCGGATGACGGCCATAGCTTTCTTACAGAACTCTCGTTCCTATCTACTGGAAAGAGTACAACCCCGTGCATATGGGGCGGAACGCGGCAGATCGGGACGCTTGTCTCCTCGCGGCGGTCGCCGAAAACCACCGTCACTGGTTCCGGGCGCGCGGTGGGGGCGGCGGCATCTGGTCGCTGGGACGCAACGACGAGCTCGGCGTCCGACTGGTCGCGCGCGGCTACGAGTGGGGCTGGCGGCCGCATTGGATGGGCGTGGACCTGGACGAGGAGCCGGACGCGGAGGTCGACAGCGATTTCACGGTCGAACCCGCCGCGCCCCCGTTCGCCAAGACCCTCCCCTACCGCGAGGAAGGCGCCCTGCCGCCGGGGGCGATCCACCTCGGCGTGCGCCTGCGGGAGAAGGTCATCGGCCAGGTCGTCGTCCTGCCGCTGGACGGCGTCGCCGGGATCTACTCGATGGGCGTGGCGCCGAAGGTCCAGGGCCGCGGCATCGGCCTGGCCCTGACGAGGGTGGCGTTGCGAGTGGCCTGGGACCACGACTGCCGCGCCGCGGTCCTGAACGCGACCGCCGACGGCGAACGCCTCTACGCGAGGGCGGGCTTCCGTTCTCTGGGATGGGGCCAGACCTGGTGGCCATCGGGCGACCCGCCCCCGACCGAGCGCCAGATCGCGATCACCGAGGCGGTCGGCTTCGGCGACTTACCGGCGCTGGAAGCGCTCGCCCCCACGGAATCGGAGCTTGCCCCCACCCCACTCGGCCTGGCCGCGGTCACCGGCCGGGTCGAGTCGATCGACTTCGCCCTCACCCGCTTCCCGAGGCTCGCCGCGACCCGCTTCCCACCCCACGGCGGCAACCTCCTCCACGTGGCGGTCGAGCACGACCAGCCCGAGGTGCTCGCGACGGCCCTACGCCTGGGCGTCGACCCCGAGGCGCGGGATGCGAACTTCGACGCCACTGCCGAGGGATGGGCCGACCATCTCGGCCGGGCTCATCTCCGCCGGCTGTTCCTTATGGCGCCCTGAGCGCCATAAGGAACAGCGGGCTTGGGGCGGGGCGGGTTGACGCCTGTTGTCCCGGTGGGGATGGCAGTCCTAGGGGCGTCCTGGGCATTTCGTAGCGACCCTGGCAGGCTGTGGCCGCTACGAAATGCCCAGGACGTGAGGGGTTCGTATGAATCTCGCCACAGGTTCGGGCGGAGGTCGGACTTACGTCCGAGGTGCGTGCGAGAGATGCTGCACCCGACACAAATCCGTGCGAGAGATGTCGGGAACTCCGCACTTTCCCAGACCTTCCGTCACATTCTGGCCGTTTTCGGGCCTGGAAAGAGGCCCCGAAAACGCGCTGCACGCATTGACCCCCCTATAGGGGCCCTAATCCATGCAGCGCGGATTTGACTGTTGTCCAACACGCACGGAAGCGTGGACTTCCCACGCTCTCCGTCACGACTTGCGAGTCTCGTGACGTCCTTGTGGGACACCGGTGAGCGTTCCGCGCGCCGCGGACGTGGAGCGCCCGTGGAGCACGCCTCGAAGGCTCCCCGCCACTCCCCCACATCCCCCGGCCGTCTCGGGCACGGTCACAGCCAGCCAGGGCCGTGACCGAGACGGCCGCCTCTCGCCGACACCCCTCGCGTCCCTTTCCTCGGGCGGCGGAGCGCCGCTTAAGCGCTGATGGCCTGGCGGACGATGTCCGGGCCGGGGAACTCGCCCGGACTCGGGGACTCGTAGGTCCAGGCGACCTTGCCGTCCTCGTCGATGAGGACGAGGGTGCGGTTGGCGATGCCGGCGCCGTCGATGTAGGAGCCGTAGGCCTTGGCGGTCGCGCCCTTGGGCTCGAAGTCGGAGAGCAGGACGGTGTCGATGCCGAGCTTCTCCTGGAAGGCTTTGTGGGCGAAGGGGCTGTCGACGCTGAGGCCGACGAGCGTGATCCCCGCGTCGGCGAGCTCGCCCTTGACGCCCTCCTGGTAGAGGGCCAGCTGGTCCGAGCAGACGGGGCTGAAGTCGAGCGGATAGAAGGCGATCAGGACCTTGCGGCCCTTGAAGTCGGCGAGGGAGACCTCTTCCCCGTCCTGGTCTTTGACGGTGAAGTCAGGAGCGGCGTCGCCGACGGCGATCATCGCTAGCGGCGCAGACCGAGGTCAGCGACGAGGGCGCGGTAGCGCTCCAGGTCCGTGCGCTCGAGGTACCGGAGCATCCGGCGGCGCTTGCCGACCAGCATCAGCAGGCCGCGACGCGAGTGGTGATCTTTCGCGTGCGTCCGCAGGTGATCGGTCAATTCGTTGATCCGCTCGGTCAGCAGCGCGACCTGGACCTCGGCAGAACCGGTGTCACCATCGCCGCGGCCGTATTTGCCGATCAGCTCGCTTTTTTTCTCTTTGGTAAGGCTCATCTCGTAAAAAGCGCGGCCCTCTCGGGTCGCGACTCGGAGCAAGATAGCAAAGGGGTCCGGTCAGCCGCCGCGCGCTGCCGACTCGGTGAAGTCGGCGCAGATGCGGCGGGCTTCCTCGACGTCGTTCCGCATCTGCTTGACCAGGGGGTCGACGCCCTCGTAGGCGACCTCGTCGCGCAGCTTCTCGACGAAGGCGACGCGGAGGGTCTGGCCGTAGAGGTCGCCGGAGAAATCGATCAGGTAGGTCTCGACCAGGACGCCGAGCTTGGAGTCGAAGGTCGGGCGCGTGCCGACGTTGACCGCCGCCGGGTGGCCGTTGGCGAAGGCGGCGTAGACGCCGTGCCCGGGCGTGACCAGGCGTGGGTCGGGGACGATGTTGGCGGTCGGGAAGCCGAGCTCACGGCCGCGCTTCTCGCCGCCCACCACTTCGCCCTCGAGCATGTAGGGGGTGCCGAGGCACTTGCGCGCGGCCTCCATCTCCCCCGCCGCGATCTCAGCCCGGATGCGCGAGGAGGAGACGGTCTCGCCGTCCACCTCGACCAGCTTCTGGACCCGGGTCTCGAACTCGGGGTGGGACGCCAGCATCGCCGCCGTCCCGCGCGCCTTCGCGCCGAAGTGGAAGTTCTCGCCGACGGCGACCCGGCGGGCGCCCAGCTTCTCGATCAGCGCGTAGGAGATGAAGTCCTCGGCGCTGCGATGCGAGAACTCCTCGTCGAAGCGGACGACGACCATCTCCTCGACCCCGAGGCCGTCGAGCACGTCGCGCTTGACCTCCAGCGAGTTGATCAGCTTCGGCGCCTTCTCCGGATGCAGCACCTCCAGCGGGTGCGGCTCGAAGGTGAGCACGGTGTCCATGCCCTCGATCACCGCGCGGTGGCCGAGGTGGACGCCGTCGAAGGTGCCGATGGCGACGTTGCGGGCGCGCGGCGCCGCGTCGTCGAGCGAGGTGACCTTGATCGACATCAGCTAGAGAGGATGAACTTGACTGGGCACGGCACCGGGCATCATCGCAGCGCGTCGCCCACGGCCGGGACCAGGCTCGCCACCTCGGCGATCGGGACCTCCCGCCCCGCCTCCTCGATCCGGAACGGGCCGACCGCGACGCGGCGCAGGTCGGAGCAGTAGGCGTCGCCGAGCGTCTCCACCAGCGTCCGCACGTAGGTGCCGGCGCTGCACTCGATCTCGTAGTGGGCAAAGCCGCCCCCGGAGGAGAGGAGCTCGGCGCGGTGCACCTCCACGTCGCGCACCGGCGTCTCGATCGTCTCGCCCCGGTGGGCCTTCTTGTAGAGCCGCTCGCCGCCGACCCGCACCGCGGAGGTCATCGGCACCTGCTGGCGCACCGTCCCGGTCGGCAGGGCCAGGGACTTGGGGACGACGCCGGTCTCGGTCAGCTCGCCGTCCGGGTCCCCGGTCGAGGAGGTCCAGCCGAGGCGCGCGGTCGCGAGGTAGGTCTTCGGCAGGCCGACGAGGAAGCGCTGCAGGCGCGTCGCCTTGCCGACCAGGACCAGCAGCAGGCCGGTCGCGAACGGATCGAGCGTTCCCGCGTGCCCTGCTTTCACCCCCCGCTCGCGGCGCACCGCGGCGACGACGTCGTGCGAGGTCTTCCCGGCCGGCTTGTCGAGGAGCAGCACCGCCCCGGCGGTGTCGATCTGCGCCACGGCTCAGTCCTGGAAGGGCACTAGTCGCCGAGCTGCTCTTTGACCTCGCCGCAGAGGAACTCGACGAGCGTCGGCAGGTCGTCGTCGGTGGAGAAGCCGGCGGCGCGTTTGTGGCCGCCTCCCCCCTGCTTGCGGGCGATCGCGGAGACGTCCACGTCGCCCTCCGAGGAGCGCAGGCTGACCTTGCGGGCGGCGCGGCCGCGGTTGCCGAGGTCGCGGATCACGGCGGCGACCTTCGTCCCCTCGATCGAGCGCAGGTGGTCGATCACGCCCTCGGTCATCTCCTCGCCGGCGCCGGTCTCGGCGTAGTCCTCAGCGGTGATGTAACAGGTCGCCAGGCGGTTGTCGCAGTGGCGTTCGACGCTGTTCAGCGCCCGCGCGACCAGCCGCAGCTTCTCGATCGGCACGTGCTCGTAGAGCCGCCGGTAGGTGTCGTCCACGTTCACCCCGGCGTCGATCAGCTCCGCCGCCACCCGGTGGGTGTGGGCGTTGGTGTTCTCGTACATGAATTTGCCGGTGTCGGTGATCAGGCCGACGTAGAGCGGCATCGCCATCTCGGCGTCGATCCGCACCCCCAGCACGTGCGCGAGGTCGTAGACGATCTCGGCGGTGCAGGAAGCCCCCGGGCAGACCAGGTTCACGTCCCCGAAGCGGGTGTTGTCGTGGTGGTGGTCGATGTTCAGCTTGCGGTGGCCGCCCTCGGTGAGGAACTCGACCGGCATGCGGTCGATGTTGCCGCAGTCGAGGAAGACGATCACCCGGTCCGCCATGTCGGCGGGGGCCTCGTGGAAGACCTCCTCGAGCGGCAGGAAGCGGTACTCGATCGGCAGCGGGAACTCCTTCGCCGCGAGGAACATCACCGAGTCCTTGCCGAGCTTCTGCAGCAGGCGGTGCATGCCCAGCAGCGAGCCGAGCGCGTCCCCGTCGGGCCCCTCGTGGGCGGTCAGCAGGAAGCGGTCGTGCTCACGGATCTCGGCGAGCATCGACTCGAAGTCGACACCGACTGTGCCGACGGAGGTCGGAGGAACGGTGGTCGCGCCGGTCATCGCAGGTCGTCCTCCTCGCCCTCGTCGAGCAGGTGGGAGATGCGAACTCCCTTCTCGATCGTGTCGTCGTAGTGGAAGGTCAAGGTAGGCGTGCGTTTCATCCGCATCTCGGACGCGATCCGGGCCTGGATCACCCCGTGGGAGGAACGCAAGGCTTCCAGCGTATCGTCGCGCTCAGTCGAGTCGCCCAGAACGCTCACGAAGACCTTCGCGCTGCGCAGGTCCGCACTGGTTTCCACACCGGTCACCGTGACGAACCCGAGTCGGGGATCGGCGAGTTCGACGACGGTCGCGGCGACTACCTCTCGCACCGCCTCGTCGACCCGCCGCATGCGCGCGCCGGCCACACCAATCCCCTACTCGAGGGTCTGCTCGACCTGTTTGGTCTGGAAGAACTCGATCACGTCGCCCTCTTTGACGTCGGCGTACCCGTCGAGCACGATGCCGCACTCCTGGCCCTCGTCGACTTCGGCCACATCGTCTTTGAAACGACGCAGCGAGGCGAGTTTCCCGGTCCAGACCACGGTGCCGTCGCGCAGCAGGCGGACGCTCGCGGCGCGGATGGCCTTGCCCTCGGCCACCTGGCAGCCCGCGATGCGGCCCACTTTGGAGGCTTTGAAGGTTTCTTTGACGACGACCTCGCCGACCGTCTCCTCGACGTCGATCGAATCCAGCAGTCCTTCCATCGCGTTGCGCAGGTCTTCGGTGATTTTGTAGATGACCGAGTACGTCCGGACGTCCACGCCCTCGCGGTTGGCGGCCCGGCGCGCGTCGGCCAGCGGCCGCACGTTGAAGCCGATGATGATCGCTTCGGAGGCCGAGGCGAGCATCACGTCTGACTCGTTGATGCCACCGGTCTGCGAATGGATGATGTTGATCGCCACCCGTTCCTGCGGCACTTTCGCGAGCTCGTCCTGGAGCGCCTCCAGGGAGCCCGCGACATCGGCCTTGAGGACGATGTTGAGCTCCTTGATGTCTCCGGCCTGGGCGCGGGAGAAGACCTCCTCGAGGCTGAGCTTGCGGGCGTTGCGGCGGGCCAGCTGCTCGCGCTGGAGACGGTCGGCACGCTCCTGGGCCTGGCGGCGGGCCTCGCGGTCGTTGGCCACCGTCTGCACGAATTCTCCGGCGTCGACGACGCCGTCGAAACCGAGGACCTCAACCGGCATGCCGGGGACGGCCTCGGCGACGACCTGGCCGCGGAAGTCGTGCATCGCGCGGACGCGGCCCCATTGCGGACCGGCGACCAGCGAGTCACCGACCCGGAGCGTGCCGCGAGAGACCAGCACGGTGACGACCGGGCCACGGCCCGGGTCGAGCTGGGACTCGATCACGTTGCCGGAGGCCGGCGCGTTCGGGTTCGCCGCGAGTTCCTCCAGCTCGGTGACGAGCAGGATGTTCTCGAGCAGATTGTCGAGGCCTTCGTGGGACTTTGCCGAGACGTCGCAGAAGATCGTGTCGCCTCCCCACTCCTCCGGCTGGATGCCCTCTTGGGTCAGCTCGGTGCGGACGCGTTCCGGGTTGGCACCCTCTTTGTCGATCTTGTTGACCGCGATGATCATCGGCACGTCGGCCGCGCGGGCGTGGTCGATCGCCTCTTTGGTCTGCGGCATGACGCCGTCGTCGGCGGCGACGACCACGACCACGACGTCGGTGACCTTGGCGCCGCGGGCGCGCATCGCGGTGAAGGCGGCGTGCCCCGGGGTGTCGAGGAAGGTGATCGTCTTGTCCTCGTGGTGCACCTGGTAGGCGCCGATGTGCTGGGTGATCCCCCCGGCCTCGCCCGCGGCGACCTCGGTCTCCCGGATCGCGTCCAGCAGCGAGGTCTTGCCGTGGTCGACGTGGCCCATGATCGTGACCACCGGCGGGCGGTCGACCAGGTCCTCGTCGGAATCGGAGAATTCCGGTTCCTCGGGCTCCTCGTCAGCGGCACGGACGATCTCGATCTTGCGGTCGTACTCGTCGGCGATCGCCCGGATCGACTCATCGGTGAGCGTCTGGGTGAGCGTCGCCATCTCGCCCATCATCATCAGTTTTTTGATCACCTCGGCCGGGGCGAGGCCGAGGGCCTCGCCGAGCTCCCGCACCGTGGCGCCGGAGTTGACTTTGGTCGCCTCGGGCTCGACCGGGGTCTGCGGACCCATCGGCGGCTCCTCCAGCAGCGGACGTCGGCGACGGCCACCGCGACGGCGCGGCGGACGCTGCGGCGGCGGGCCGCCCATCTGGTCGCGGCGGGCGGCCTGCGAATCGATCACGACGCGGCGTTTTTTTCCTGCCGCGCCACCGTTACCCGCGCCACCGCCGGCGGCGGGGCCACCGGGACGGACCGGTTTGTTGGACGTGGAAGCTTTCGCCGGCTGAGCCGCGGGTTTGGCTCCGCCCGCGGGTTGACCTTGTGCGGGGGGCGCGGCTTTCGGCGCTGCCGGTGCAGCGGCGTTCGGGGCCGCTGCCGCCGGGGCCTCCTGCGCTTTCGGCGGCGCCTCGGTGGCGGTACCTCCGCCCCCGTTGGCCGCGGCGGCGAGCGCCTGTTTGGCGGCGTCCTCATCGACGCTCGACGCCGCCACCTTCACGTTCATCCCGGCCGCTTGCAGCGCTTTCAGGACCTCTTTGGAGCTGATGCCATTCGCTTTCGCGATCTCGTGAACCCGCTTTTTTGCCACTAGGCTTGCTCAGCCTCCTCGGCCACCGGCTCGCCGGCGTCCTCCGTTGCTCCATTGGCGGCGACATCTCCGGCCGCTTCGGCCTCGGTCGCCTGCTCGTCGGCGATCTCCTCGGTGATCTCGGCCTCGACCGGATCCTCGGAAGCCTCCTCGGCCTCCACCTCGGCGATCGCGTCGTCGACGATCTCGTCCACCACCGACTCCTCGGCGGCAGCCTCTTCGGCTTCCTCGACGAAGTTCGCCGCCGCGCGGGCGACGATCTCGTCGACTTGGCCCTGGTCGGCGTCGGGGTCGGCGAGGATCGCCACGTCGGTCTCCGACAGGTCGCCGAGCACCGCCACCTGGCTGGTGTCGAAGCGCGAGAGCGCCTGGTGCTGCGGCAGGCCGCAGTAGGTCGAGCCGGGGATCGCCGCGTTCGGGCAGCGGCGGCCGTTTGACAGCACCGCCATGCAGCGGCCGTCGAAGGTTTCTTCGCCCTCGTACTCGACGTCGGTTTCCTCCGAGGCGAACTCCGTCTCCGACTTGATGTCGACGCGCCAGCCGGTGAGGCGGGCGGCGAGGCGGGCGTTCTGGCCGTCGCGGCCGATCGCCAGCGAGAGCTGGTCGTCGGGCACGATCACGGTCGCCTGGCGCTCGTCGTCGTCGACGATCACCTCGCGGACGCGGGCCGGGGAGAGCGCTTTGGCGACGAACCGGGCGGGCTCCTCGTTGTAAGGAATGATGTCGATCTTCTCGCCGCGCAGCTCGGAGACGACCATGCGGACGCGCGAGCCGCGCGGGCCGACGCAGGCGCCGACCGGGTCGACCCCGTCGGCGTGGGAGACGACGGCGATCTTCGAGCGGTAGCCAGGCTCGCGGGCGACGCCGACGATTTCGACCAGGCGGTCGGCGATCTCGGGCACCTCGAGCTCGAACAGCGATTTGATCAGCTCCGGGCTACGACGCGAGACGACGATCGCCGGGCCTTTGGTCGAGTCGGAGACGTCGGTGATGACGGCCTTGACCCGCATCCCGTGGTCGTAGCGCTCGTTGTAGACCTGCTCGGACTTCGGCAGCAGCGCCTCGACCCGCTCGCGCAGCTGGACCAGCGTGTAGCGCTTGTCGGACTGCTGGATGATCCCGGTGATCAGCTCGCCGACCCGGTCCTGGTACTCGTCGTACATCATCTGCCGCTCGGCCTCGCGGATCCGCTGGAGGATCACCTGCTTGGCGGTCTGCGCGGCGATCCGGCCGAAATCGTCCGGGGTGACGTCGCGGGTCGTGATCTGGTCCTCATAAGGAGCGATCATCTCCGGGTCGAGCTCGGGGTCCTCCGGCTCTTTCAGTTCGCCGGTCTCCGGGTCCACTTCCGGTTCCGCTTCCTGCTGCTCGGCGGCTTCGGCGAGGAGTTTCTCCTCCAGCTCGGCGGGCAGGATCAATTCGTAGACGCGGAAGTCACCGGTCTCGTGGTCAAGGTCGACCCGCGCGTATTTGGCCGCGCCGGGAGTCTTCTTGTAGGCCGAGAGCAGGGCGTCCTCGAGAGCGTCCATCAGCTTGTCGGCCGAGATCCCCTTCTCCTGCTCCAGTCCTTTGACTGCGTCGACGATCTCTTTGCTCACTGGGACGACTCCTCCTTCTCGGCGCTGGTCGCGCTCTTACGACGGTACTTCTCCCCGGGTGAGGAGACCTCGAGCGCGTAATCGGCGCGTAGATGATTCAGGTGATGGGTGACCCGTTCACAGAGCGCCAGGTCGACGCCGTCGGGATGGTCGACGAAAAGCCGCAGCATGTCGCCACCCGGCTGCTCGATGGCAACGAGGTCGATATCCGGGTCTAGCTCGGAAAGTTGGCTCTGGATGTCGGTTTGCAGGTCACTCATAAAGGGCGGCTTTCACTCCATCGGACCCGGTTCGGGCCGTAAAAAAAGTGGGCCAGGCCCACTTCTCGACTGCGCAGAACAGATAGGGACAGAAAAGCTTGAGGCCAGTATAGCTGGCCCGCGTGCTCAACGAAAACGGTGTGTTTGCGGGTTACTTGGCGGTTCGCGCGGCGGCGCGGAGGCGCTCGACCCGGTCGAGGATCGCCTCGGCGACGGCGTCCTTGCCGGCCTTCGGCACCTCGATCTCGTCGGTGGCGGCGACCAGCGTGACCGCGTTGTCGGCGCTCTCGAAGCCGATCGTCGGGTCGGAGACGTCGTTGAGGACGATCAGGTCGGCGCCCTTGCGCTCGAGCTTGCCGCGGGCCCTGCCGACGGCGTCCCCCCCGTGCTCGGCGGCGAAGCCGACGACGGTCTGGTTCTCGGCGCGGCTCGCCGAGATCGCGGCGAGGATGTCCTCGGTCGGCTGCAGGTTCAGGTGGACGCCGTCCTGGCGCTTGAGCTTGCCGGTGATCGGCTCGGTGCGGAAGTCGGCGGGGGCGGCGGCCATCAGCAGGACGTGCTGGGTCTCGAAGCGTTCGACGGTCTCGTAGGCCAGTTCGGCCGTGGTCTCGACGTCGATCCGCTTCACCCCGGGCGGCTCGGGCAATGAGACGTTGGCGGCGATCAGCGTCACCTCCGCGCCCCGGCGCTGCGCGGCGGCCGCGAGGGCCATGCCCATGCGGCCGCTCGAGCGGTTGCCGATGAAGCGCACCGCGTCGATCGGCTCGCGGGTGCCGCCGGCGGTGACCATGACGCGCAGCCCGTCCCACGGTCCGGGCTCGCCGTTCGGCCGCGGGGCGTCGATCCTGACCGGCACGGTCGGGTCCCCCAGATGCCCGTCGTCGTCGAGAGTCGCTTCGGCCGGCAGCGGCAACTGCTCACCCCCGGCGAGGAGCGCCTCGATCCGCGCCAGCAGCCGCTCGGGATCGGGCAGTCGGCCCCGCCCGCGCTCGCCGCGCGAGGCGAGGAGGCCCTCCTCGGGCTCGATCACCTCCACCCCGCGCTCCCGCAGCGTCGCCAGGTTGGCCTGGGTCGCCGGGTCGGCGTACATGCGGTCGTTCATCGCCGGGGCGAGGAGCCGCGGCGCCTCGCAGGCGAGGAAGGACGTGGTCAGCATCGAGTCGGCGAAGCCGGCCGCGAGCTTCGCGATCGTGTTCGCCGAGGCGGGCGCGACGAGGAAGGCGTCGCAGTTGGCGGCCAGCTCGAGGTGGCCGATCGGGTCGTGGCCCGCACAATCGGGCCCCTCATCCCCGGGCTCGCCGGGGAAGGCGCCGCGCATCGGGTCGCGCTCGTACTCAGAGGTAAGCACCGGCGCCCCGACGATTCCCTCGAACGAGGAGGCACCGACGAAGCGGCCGGCGTTCTCGGTCATCAGGACCCGGACGCCGTGCCCGGCCAGGGTTGCGAGGCGCGCGAGCTCGAGCGACTTGTAGGCCGCTATCCCGCCGCTCACACCCAGCAACAACCGGGCCATATAAGAGCTCCTTGGAGCCGGGCGCTACGCGCCTAGCTGCGGTACTCGTATTTGAGTTTGCCCTCGGCCAGCTCTTCCAGCGACATCGTGAGGTAGTTGCCCTCGGCGTTGGTCTCCACCATCGGGGGCGGGTACTCGCCGAAGCCACCCTCACCGAGGTTGTGGAAGTAACTGTTGATCTGCCGCGCCCGCTTCGCCGCGACGACGACGGCGGCGTAATGGGAGTCGGAGTGATCCAGAAGCTTGTCTACACGTGGTTTGATCATCGGCGGCGGATTGTAGGGCATGGCGAGGCTGACCTTTGCGGGGGCGGACCCTCGTGTGTCCTTCGCCTGAACCCGTTGCGCAGCTGGATCGGCCGCGAGCTTCGGGACCGTGGCCCCGTAGTTTCATTCGAAGGACACCCGAGGGTCCTTCGATCGCGCTCCGGTCGACGCTCGCGCGGATCCGTGACGAAGCTTCATGCGCTGTCTGCATTTGAGCCCGGTATGCGGGCTCAAATGCAACCGGTCCCAAGGGCCGTCTGCATTTCACCCTCTGTGGGACGGTCAACTGCCGACGGTCCCACGCGGAATCGCGGCAAGGGCTCGGTCGGGCCGGAGGCGTGCCCCTCCGAATGAAGCTTCGGGACCACGAGTTCGAAGCTCGCGGCCGATCCAGCTGCGCAACGGCTTCAGGCGGAGGGGCACGCCTCCGGCCCCTCGGCGCTCCTACGAAGCGGTGGCCTCGCGGACGATCGCCTCGAGTTCGTCGGCGGCCTGGTTCAGGTCGTCGTTGACGATGCGGTGGTCGAAGTCGTCTTGGGCGCCGAGCTCTTGTTCGGCGACCTTGAGGCGTTTGTCGATCGCCTCGGCGGAGTCGGTGCCGCGGCCGGTGAGGCGCTCGCGGAGGACCGCGGGGTCGGGTGGGGCGATGAAGATCTGGACCGAGTCCGGTCTGGATTGGCGCACCTGTTGGGCGCCCTGGACCTCGATCTCGAGGACGACCGAGCGGCCCTTGTCGAGGCACCGCTCCAGCTCCGAGTTCAGCGTCCCGTAGTGATTGCCGCTGTAGCTGGCGAACTCGAGGAAGTCGTCGGCGTCACGGCGCTCTTTGAACTGCTCCTCGGTGAGGAAGTGGTAGTCGACGCCGTCGACCTCGCCCTCGCGCGGATCGCGCGTCGTCGCTGAGACGGAGAGCGCGAGGTTGGGGACGCGATCGAGCAGCTGCTTGATCAGCGTGCCCTTGCCCACTCCAGAGGGGCCGGTGATGACGAAGACCTTGGCGCTCATGCGGGCGCCGATACTGCCGAAGAGGTCGGTCGAGTTATCGACGCAGGAGCGAAACGAGCTCGGTGCGCTGGCGCTCGGAGAGGCCGCCGATCGTCTTCGACGGCGAGATCCGGCACTGATTCAGGATCCGATTGGTCTTCACGCGTCCGTACTTGGGAACTGCCAGGAGCATGTCGAAGACCTTGGCGGTCATCACGTACTCCGGCGGATCGAGCAGAACCGCGTGGATGTTGGAGCGGCCGGCCTTGAGATCCTTCTTCAGTTTGGCCCGGGCGGTGCGGATGTCGTTGGCCCGTTTGAGTGCCTCCATCCGCTGATCGAGGGACCTTTCCGGGGCCGCGAGGGAGGTCTTTAGCGAAGAGGTAGTCACGCGGCGGCGAGTATAGCCGTGGCTCGGGGGTCCGCAAGCCGACCTCACCCATTTGCGCCCAAATTCATCTCAACCTCTAGTCGAGGTCCAGCACGGGCTCGGAAATCCGCTCCCGGCGGAGTGAGGACTCCAGTTCCTGCGCCACCCGCGAGCCGGCCCGCGGGTCACGGAAATTCTCGGTGCCGACGGCGACGATCGAGGCGCCGAGGGCGAGGAACTCGGCGGCGTCGGCGCCGGTCGAGATCCCCCCCATGCCAACGATCGGCAGATCGACCGTGGCCCGCACCGAGCGCACCTGCTCGAGCGCCACCGGCCGCACCGCCGGCCCTGAAAGACCGCCGTAGCCGTTGCCGAGCGCGGGCTCACCCGTAGCCGGATCGATCGCGGTCCCCTTCAGCGTGTTGATCAGCGAGATCGCGTCCGCGCCGCCTCGCTCGGCGCCGGCGGCGACCGCCGCAGGGTCGGCGACGTTCGGCGTCAGCTTCACGATCAGCGGCTTTTCGCTGAGCGGGCGCAGCGTCTGCAGCAGCGCCTCGGTCTCACTCGGGTTCTCACCGACGATCAGCCCCGAGTGCACGTTCGGGCACGAGATGTTGAGCTCGATCGCGGCCACCTCGCGACGCCTGGCGATCCGCTCGACGCAGCGGGCGAACTCCTCGCGCGTCGTCGCCATCACCGAGACGATCAGCGGCACCGGCAGCTCGCGCAGCTGCGGCAGGTCCTCGGCGAGGAACCCCTCGAGCCCCTTGTTCGGCAGGCCGATCGAGTTGATCATCCCGCTCGGCGTCTCCCAGATCCGCCGCGGGGCGTTGCCCGTGCGCGGCTCCGGCGTGATCGTCTTGGAGACGAAGGCCGCGAAGGGAAACTCGTCCAACAGCGCGTCGCCGAAGACCTTGCGCGCGGCGATCGCGTCGTAGGTCCCGGAGGCGTTGATGACCGGGTGGGCCAGCTCGATCCCGCAGAGCTCAGGCATACGCGTGGCTCACCTCCTCGACCTCATCGCCGCGGAGGACCGGGCCGTCGACGCAGAGGCGGAGGAAGCCGCCCCCGGGTTTCGGCACCGCGCAGCCGAAGCAGGCGCCGAAGCCGCAGGCCATCGGCGACTCGAGCGCCAGCTCGACCGCGACGCCGTGCTCGGCGCAGAGCGCGCGCACCGCCTCCAGCATCGCCGGCGGCCCGCAGGTGTAGACGACCCCGGAGGCGGCGTCGTCCCCGGCCAGGATCGGCAGCAGGAGGTCCGTGATGCGCCCCTGGACGCCGGCGTGGCCATCCTCGGTAGCGAGCCTCACCTCGGGGCAGAGCGCCCCCGAGGAGCCGCAGAAGAGGTCGAGGCCGCCGGTGTGGGCGCGGTCGCGGAAGCCGAGCAGGACCCGGTGCGGGACGCCGCGCTCGGTGAAGCGCTTGCGCAGGAGAGCGAGCGGCGCCACCCCCACCCCGCCCCCGACCAGGACCGCCCCGGCGGCGCCCTCGGAGACCTCGCGCGGCGAGGCGAAGGAGTTGCCGAGCGGGCCGACGATCCAGATCCCTTCGCCCTCGCCCAGGGTGCCGAGCCGCTCGGTCCCCGGACCGACCGCGTCGAGCAGGAAGTCGAGCCGCACGCCGCCGCCCGCGGCGGGCGCCGTCTCGGCGACCGAGATCGCGCGGGGCAGGAAGGCGCGGCCGTCACGCGCGCCCCAACCCTCGGCCGCGGCGAGCATGTAGAACTGGCCGGCCAGCGGCTCGGGACCCTCGCGGTCGATCACCGAGACGACCCGGTAGCCGCCCGAGTCGCGATTGCGGGAGACCTCGCAGAGCCGGCGGCCGAAGGGGGCGCTCACGAGCGGCTCGCCGCCTCCTGCGCCGCCCGGTGGATCTCCTGCAGGCTGCGCACTTCGTCGTCGATCCCGCCGCCCGAAGCGATCGCCCGGACCGCCGCCGTCGCCGCGGTCATCGTCGTGATCGAGGGGATCCCGTGCTTCACCGCCGCGGTGCGGATCTCGTAGCCGTCGGCGCGGGCGCCGGAGCCGCTCGGGGTGTTGATCACCAGGTCGCATTCGTGCTTGCGGATCAGGTCGAGGACGTGCGGGGAGCCCTCGTTCAGCTTGTTGATCCGGCGCACCGGCACCCCCATCCGCTCGATCGCCATCGCGGTGCCGCCGGTGGCGACGATCTCGAAGCCGGAGTCGTGGAGGCGTGCCGCGAGCTGCGTCGCCGCCGCCTTGTCGGTGTCGGTGACGGTGATGAAGACCGTGCCCTCGCGCGGCAAGATCACCCCGGCGGCGGCCTGGGCCTTGCCGAACGCGGTCGGGAAGTCGGCCGCGATGCCCATCACCTCGCCGGTCGACTTCATCTCCGGGCCGAGCACCGAATCGGCGCCGGCGAAGCGGGCGAACGGCAGCACCGCCTCCTTCACGCTGACGTGCTCGGGCAGCCCCGTCGGCAGGTCCATGCCCGCGAGCTTCTCCCCCAGCATCAGCCGCGCCGCGACCTTCGCCAGCGGCACCCCGATCGCCTTGGAGACGAATGGGACGGTGCGCGAGGCGCGCGGGTTGGCCTCGATCACGTAGAGGCGGCCCTCGGCGATCGCGTACTGGATGTTGATCAGGCCGATCACGCCGAGCTCCAGCGCCAGGCGCTCGGTGGTCGACCGGATCTCCTCCAGCATCTCCTCGCCGAGGCTGAGCGGCGGGATCACGCAGGCCGAGTCGCCGGAGTGGACGCCGGCCTCCTCGACGTGCTGCATGATCCCGGCGACGTGGACCGAGTCGCCGTCGCCGAGCGCGTCGACGTCGACCTCGATCGCGTTCTCGAGGAAGCGGTCGAGCAGCAGCGGGTGCTCCTGGTCGGCCTTGACGTGCTTGTCCAGGTAGGTGCGGAGGTCCTCGGTCGAGTAACAGATCTCCATCGCCCGGCCGCCGAGCACGTAGCTCGGCCGCACCAGCAGCGGGAAGCCGACCTGAGCGGCGATCTCCTCGGCTTCCTCGGCCGAGTGGGCGGTGCCGTAGGGCGGGTGGGCGATGTCGAGCCTGCGCAGCAACGCGCCGAAGCGCCCGCGGTCCTCGGCCAGGTCGATCGCGTCGACCGGGGTGCCGAGCAGCGGCACGCCCGCCTCTTCCAGCGTCCGCGCCAGCTTCAGCGGCGTCTGGCCGCCGAACTGGACGATCACGCCCTCCGGCTTCTCCTGCGCGCACACCGCGAGCACGTCCTCGGCGGTCAGTGGCTCGAAGTAGAGGCGGTCGGAGGTGTCGTAGTCGGTCGAGACCGTCTCCGGATTGCAGTTGATCATCACCGCGTCGCGACCGAGCTCACGCGCGGTCATCGCCGCGTGCACGCAGCAGTAGTCGAACTCGATCCCCTGCCCGATCCGGTTGGGGCCGGCGCCGAGGATGACGACCGAGTCGCGCTCGCCGCGGCGGATCTCCGAGGCGGGTGGGCTGCCGTCGGTCCCGCGCCGCTCGTGGGCGGAGTAGTAGTAGGGCGTCGCCGCCTCGAACTCGGCCGCGCAGGTATCGACCGACTTGTAAGTTCGGGCGAGGCCCTCGGTGCCGTCCCCCTCCTGCGCCAGCTGCTCCAGCTCGCGCAGGAACCAGCGGTCGATCAGGCTGGACTCGTGGACCGCCTCGACCCCGAGGCCGCGCCGCAGCGCCTCCAGCACCTGATCGAAGCGCTCCGCCGTCGGCACGCCGAGCGCGGCGATCAGCTCGGCGTCGTCGGCGGGGAATTCGGGGGTCGCGTCGAGCTCGCGCGAGCGCATCGCCTTGGCGAAGGATTCACGGAAGGTGCGCCCGATCGACATGCACTCGCCGACCGACTGCATGTAGGTCGAGAGCCGACCCTCGGCGCCGGGGAACTTCTCGAAGGCGAAGCGCGGGATCTTGGTGACGACGTAGTCGATCGTCGGCTCGAAGGAGGCGGGCGTCGCCTGGGTGATGTCGTTGGGGATCTCCTCGAGCGCGTAGCCAACGGCCAGTTTCGCCGCCATCTTCGCGATCGGGAAGCCGGTCGCCTTGGAGGCGAGCGCCGAGGAGCGGCTGACCCGCGGGTTCATCTCGATCACCACGACCGAGCCGGTCTCGGGATCGACGCCGAACTGGACGTTGGAGCCGCCGGTTTCCACCCCGATCGCGCGGATCACCTTGATCGCGATGTCGCGCAGCTCCTGGTAGAGCGGGTCGGTGAGGGTCTGGGCGGGCGCGACGGTAACCGAGTCGCCGGTGTGGACCCCCATCGGGTCGACGTTCTCGATCGAGCAGATGATCACCACGTTGTCGTTGCGATCGCGCATCACCTCGAGCTCGAACTCGCCCCAGCCGATCACCGACTCCTCGACCAGCACCTGGTTGATCGGGCTGGCCGCGAGGCCCTCGGAGACGACCTGGCGCAGCTCGGTCTCGGTGTTGCCGACCCCTCCCCCCTGGCCGCCCATGGTGAAGGCCGGGCGGACGATCGCGGGCAGGGTGATCTCGCCGGCGGCGAGGCCCTTCTCCACCTCCTCGAGGTTTTCGACGGTGATCGACCAGGGGATCCGGATGTCGGCCTCGTTCATCGTCGCGCGGAACTTCTCGCGGTCCTCGGCCTTGGAGATCGCCTCGGCGTTGGCACCGATCAGCTCGACCCCGAGCCGCTCCAGCGTGCCGTCCTGATCCAGCGTCATCGCCAGGTTCAGCGCGGTCTGGCCGCCGAGCGTCGGCAGCAGCGCGTCGGGGCGCTCCTTTTCGAGGATCTTGGTGACCGGACCGGGCAGCAGCGGCTCGATGTAGGTCGCGGTGGCGAACTCAGGGTCGGTCATGATCGTCGCCGGGTTGGAGTTGACGAGGACGACTTCGTAGCCCTCCTCGAGCAGCACCTTGCAGGCCTGCACGCCGGAGTAGTCGAACTCGGCGGCCTGGCCGATCACGATCGGCCCGGAGCCGATCAGGAGGATCTTCTGGATGTCGTCGCGGCGCGGCATCAGACCGCCTCCCCCGCCAGCGAGAGGAACCGTTTGAACAGGTGGCGGGCGTCGTGCGGACCGGGCCCCGCCTCGGGGTGGTACTGGACGGTGGCTCCGGCGACGTCTTTCAGGATCAATCCCTCCACCGTTCGGTCGTACAGGTTCAGTTGGCTCAGCTCGGCGACGCCGAAGTCGGTTTCCCAGCGGACCGGCTCGTCGCCCTCGATCCGCGGCTCGCCGCCGGGGCCCTCGACCGCGAAGCCGTGGTTCTGGGAGGTGATGTCGATCCGTCCCGTCGCCAGGTCCTTGACCGGGTGGTTGGCGCCGCGGTGGCCGAAGGGCAGCTTGTAGGTCTTCAGGCCGACCGCCCGGCAGAGCAGCTGATGGCCGAGGCAGATGCCGAAGACCGGCTTCTTGCCGATCACGCCGCGGACCGTGTCGACGACGTAGTCGAGCGCCGCCGGGTCGCCGGGGCCGTTGGCGAGGAAGACGATGTCGGGGTCCTCGGCGAGCACCTGCTCGGGGGTCGAATCGCAGGGCAGGAGCGTCAGCTTGGCGCCGTGCTCGCGCAGCTGGCCGACGATCGAGAGCTTGATCCCGGTGTCGATGCCGACCACGTGCGGGCCGGCGCCGTCGAAGCGGATGATTTCCGGCGGCGTCACCTCGCGTGCCAGGTCGGCGCCCGCCATCGAGGGCTCGGCGGCGATCCGCTCGCGCGCCTCGGGCTCGGGGACCGAGGTCGGGAAGATGCCGCCGCGCATCGCGCCGCGGTCGCGCAGGTGGCGGACCAGGGCGCGGGTGTCGATGCCGCTGATCCCGGGCGTGCCGGTCATGTCGAGCCAGTCGAGCCAGCCGCCCTCGGCGGTGGCGGCGTCCTCGCGGTTCTTGGCGTCGCGCATCACGACCCCGCGGGCGTGGACGGCTTCGGACTCCATCGCCGCGCCGCTGACCCCGTAGTTGCCGATCAGCGGGTAGGTGAAGACGATGATCTGCCCCGCGTAGGAGGGGTCGGTGACGGCCTCCTGGTAGCCGGTCATCGAGGTGTTGAAGACGACCTCGCCGATCGTCTCGCCGGGGTGGCCGACGAGATCGCCGTCGAAGCGGAGCCCGTCCTCGAGCAGTAGGTAGGCGGAATCAGGCGAATCAGGCATCAGGGGGCGACTCCCAGGGAGAAGGAACGAAGGCGAAAGGCGATCTGGCCGGCGGCGACGGTGACCAGGACGCGCCCGGTCAGCGTGCGGCCCTCGGCCCAGGAGTTGGAGGAGCGGCTCTCGTAGCCGTCCTCGCCGACCGTCCACTCGGCGGTGAGATCGCAGAGGGCGACGTTGGCCTCCGCGCCGACCGCGAGGGTCGGTCGCGGCACGTCGAAGGGCGCGGCGCCGCCCGCCATCCGCTCGATAAGCAGGCCGAGGTCGATGACCCCGGGCAGCACCAGCTCGGTGTGGAGGGCGGCGAAGGCGGTCTCCAGGCCGGTCACGCCGAAGGCGGCCTGCTCGAAGGGGACTTCCTTTTCGTCGGCGTGGTGCGGCGCGTGGTCGGTGGCGATGCACTCGATCGTGCCGTCGCGGAGGGCGTCGATCAGCGCCTGGCGGTCGGACTCGTGGCGCAGCGGCGGGTTCATCTTGAAGCGCCGCGGGTCGAGGCTGCGGACCTCCTCGTCGGTAAGGACGAGGTGGTGCGGGGACGCCTCAGCGCTGATCCGCACCCCGGCCGCCTTGGCGGCGCGGACCACCTCCACCGACTCCTTGGCGGAGAGGTGCTGGACGTGGATGCGGGATTCCTCGTAGGCGGCAAGCGCGCAGTCGCGGGCGATCATCGTCGACTCCGCGACCGAGGGCCAGCCGGCGAGGCCGAGCGCCGCCGAGACCGGGCCTTCGTGCATGACGCCGCCGGCGGAGAGGTCGGGGTCTTCCTCGTGCAGGGCGATCTGGCCGCCGCAGAGGTGCTGGTACTGGAGGGCCCGCCGCATGATGTTGGCGTTGCGGATCGGCAGGCCGTCGTCGGTGAAGCCGATCGCGCCGGCGTCGCGCAGTTCGACCATCTCGGTCAGCTCCTCGCCCTTCATCCCGACCGTCACCGTGGCGGTGAAGCCGACCGGGACCGAGGCCTGGGCGCGCGCCTGCTCCCGGAGCGCCGTGATGTCCGCGGCGGTGTCGACGGGGGGCGAGGTGTTGGCCATCGCGATGATTCCGCAATAACCGCCCGCGGCTGCGGCGCGGGTGCCGGTCTCGACGTCCTCCTTGTGCTCCTGGCCCGGGGTGCGCAGGTGGACGTGGGGGTCGAAGAAGGCCGGGAAGGCGTGCAGGCCCTCGGCGTCGAGCTCCTCGGCGCCGTTCGCGTCGGCCTCGCCCGGGGCGGCGATCTCGGCGATGCGCCCGTCGCGGATCACGAGGTCGTGGACGCCGTCGATCCCGGCGACCGGGTCGAGCAGGGTCGCGCGGCGCAGGACGAGGTCGGCGGGCTGCCCCGCCCGCACGTCGAGCAGGTCGGTGAGGTTCTTGTCCTGGGTCACGCGGGCTGTCCGATCGTCGGCGCGGCGGCTTCGGCGGCGGCGGGCCCGTCCCCGATCGCGGTCGGGCGCTCCGGTCGCCCGGCGAGCAGCTCGTAGAGGATCGCCATCCGCACCACCAGGCCAGCGGCGACCTGCTCGCCGATCAGCGATTGCGGCGAGTCGATCGCCTCGCCGGAGATCTCGACCCCGCGGTTGACCGGGCCCGGGTGCATCAGGAGTTGGCGCGGGCCGAGGCGGCGCGTGTCGATCTGGAAGTTGGCGGCGTACTCGCGCAGGCTGGGGACGAAGGCCCCCCGCATGCGCTCGTGCTGCATGCGGAGCGCGTAGACGACGTCGGCCTCCTCGAGGCGGTCGAGCGAGTAGGTGACCTCGCAGCCGAGCTCCTCGATCCCGCGCGGGATCAGCGTCGGCGGGCCGCAGAGCGTCACCTCGGCGCCCATCCGTTGGAAGGCGATAAGGTTGGAGCGGGCGACGCGGCTGTGGAGGACGTCGCCGACGATCCAGATCCGCTTGCCCTCCAGCGAGCCGAGCCGGCGGCGCAGCGTGTAGACGTCGAGCAGTGCCTGGCTCGGGTGCTCGTGCTTGCCGTCGCCGGCGTTGACGACCGCGGCGGAGGTCCAGCCGGCGACCATCTGGGCGGCGCCCGCGTAGGGGTGGCGGATGACGATCGCGGCCGGGTCGTAGGCGGAGAGGGTGGCGACGGTGTCCTTCAGCGACTCGCCCTTGTCGACGCTCGAGCCCGCCGCCTTCACCGACACGAGGTCCGCCGAGAGCCGCTTCGCGGCGAGCTCGAAGGAGCTCGAGGTGCGGGTGCTCGACTCGTAGAAGAGCGTCACCACGGTGCGGCCGCGCAGGGTCGGCACCTTCTTGATGTCGCGGCGGCCGACCTCGGCGAAGCTCTCGGCGCGATCGAGGATCGCCTCCATCGCGTCGCGGTCGACCTCCTCGATCGAGAGCAGGTTTCTCATGCCAAGGCCTCCGTGAGTTGGGGTTCGGAGATCGTCACCTGGTCCACCCCGTCGGTCTCCTCGAGGCGGACGTTCACCCGCTCCTCGCGGGCCGTCGGGAGGTTCTTGCCGACGTAGTCGGGGCGGATCGGCAGCTCGCGGTGGCCGCGGTCGCAGAGGACGGCGAGCTGGACCCGCTGCGGGCGGCCGTAGTCGAAGAGCGCCTCGATCGCGGCGCGGACCGTGCGGCCGGTGAAGAGGACGTCGTCGACGAGGACGACGGTGCGGCCGGTGAGGTCGAAGTCGATGTGGGACGCGTGGACGACCGGCTGCTTGGAGGGCGCCTGGGCGCCGACGTCGTCGCGGTAGAAGCTGATGTCGATGTCGCCGATCGGCAACTCGGTCCCGATCAGCTCGCCGAGGACGACGTGCAGGCGACGGGCCAGCACCGCGCCCCTGGTGTGGATGCCGACGAGGGCGAGCCGCGCGGGCTCCGGGTTCTTCTCGGCGATCTCATGCGCGATCCGCCGCAGCGTTCGCCTCAGGTCCTCGTGCTCGAGGACGACCTTCTCACTCACTTTTGGCTGCCTTCCTGGCCTCTCGGGACCTGGTTAAAGGACGCCCCCACCGTAGCAAGGCGCGAGGCGGCTACTCCGGGTCCTCGCCCCTTCTTCGCGCGCCGTCCGGGATCAGCTCCGGCGGGCCTTTCTCGGGGAGCGGGATCACGATCTGGTCGAAATCGCGGGGGGCGACGCAGTTCGCACAGACCTCGCGCGCTTCCTCCAGCACTTTGCCGACGTGGTAGCGGGCGGAGATGTGGACCAGGGCCAGCAGTTTCACGTGCGCCTCTACCGCCACCGCGGCGGCCTGGCCGACGGTCGAGTGCCCGGTTTCCGCCGCCCGCTGGGCGTCCTCCTCCATGAAGCTCGAATCGTGGATCAGCAGGTCGGCGTCGGCCGCGGCGGCGACGGTCTGCGCCGAGGGCGCCGTGTCCCCGGTCACCACCACGATCCGCCCGTCGCGGGTCTCCCCCATCACCTGGTCGGGCGTCACCGTCCCCTTCGACCCCTCGACCTCCTCGCCCCGCTGCAGCCGCGCGAAGTCGGGCCCTTCCCGCACGCCGAGCTCCTTCGCCGTCGCCGGGTCGAAGCGGCCGGGCCGGTTGTCCTCGACCAGCGCCCAGCCCGACGCCCTCACGTTGTGGGCCGCTTCGTAGGACTCGACCACGTATTCGTCGTGGTCGACCCGCTCCCCCGGCTTCAGCTCCCCCAGCTCCAGCGGATACCGCAGCCGCCCGATCAGCGGCCGCAGGATCGTGAACAGCTCCTTCAGCCCGGGCGGCCCGAACACCCGCAACGGCGCCTCGCGATCGGTCAGGTCGTACGTTTTCAACAGCCCCGGCAGGCCCAACATGTGGTCGGCATGGAAGTGCGTCAGATAGATCTCGTCGACCTGCGTCAGCCCCAGCGACTTCTGCATCTGCCGCTGCGTGCCTTCGCCGCAGTCGAACAACAACCGGTCCCCACCCCGAGCGATCAGCACCGCCGCGGTCGAGCGCCGCGCCGAAGGCGCCGAGGCACCGGTCCCCAGAAACGTCACCTCAAGATCCATGACCGGCGAGCCTACGGGGTCGGATCGCGACTAAGCTGGTCGGACGAGCGCCCGTAGCTCAGCTGGATAGAGCGCTTCCCTCCGGAGGAAGAGGCCAGAGGTTCGAATCCTCTCGGGCGCATTTGGGATTGTTCGGGAAGAAGGGGGACCCGGAGAAGGAACTCGCGAAGGCCCTTGCGTCCCGCGGGGTTCAGGGACGGGCGACGGTCGTCTCGATGCGGGGGACCGGCAACGAGCGCGACGGGGTCGCTAAGGAGATCGAGTTCGTGCTCGACCTCGAGGTGCCGGACCAGGGCACCGAGCGGGTGACTACCTCGCAGTACATGAACCGCTTCACGCTCCACAAGCTCGCGCCGGGTGAGCCCGCCCGGGTGCTGTACGACCGCGAGGACCCGGCGAAACTGTTGGTCGAGGGCCACGCCCGCTACCGCACCGATGTCGTCGGGGGCGACATCGTGGTGATCGAGGTCGAGGACGTCCGCTAACCAGACCGAGGAGCGCGCGCTGGAGGCGGCGTGCGAGGTCGCGGTGGATCACGGGTTGCCGTGCGGCGACGCGGACGTCGTCTACTCCGGGAGCAACGTGCTGGTCCACCTCCTCCCCTCGCCGGTCGCGGCCCGGGTGATGTGCGGGACCGTGGCCCTCCACGATGACCCCCGGGAGTGGCTGCGCCGTGAGGTCGCGGTGGAGAACTACCTCGCGCCGACGGGCCTCTCGGTCCCGCCGAGCTCGATGATCCCGCCGGGCCCCCACGAATTCGACGGCCTGTGGCTGACCTTCTCCGCCTGGATGGACGTCAGGGGACCGACCGAAGCGCGGGACGCCGAAGAACTGGGCCTCGCGCTGCGGAACCTGCACGAGGCGCTGGCGCCCTATCCCGGCGAACTGGCGACGATGCTCGACCTCCTCGCCGACATCGAGCGCCTCCGCGAGCAGCTGCCCTCGGGCCCGGAGGCCGACTCGCTCGGCCACCGACTCCACGCCCTCACCGACTCGGTCTTCGACACCTCGCTGCCGACCCAGCCTCTGCACGGCGACGCCTCGCTGACCAACCTCCTGCGCACGCCCCTCGGACTCCTCTGGAACGACTTCGAGGACGTCCTCCGCGGCCCGCTCCACTGGGACGTGGCGGGCTACGTGATGGCCTTGGAGAACGCCGGAGCCGACCCCGCCTTCGTCCGCCGAGCCCTCGATGCCTACGGCTGGGACGACGCCCTGGACCTCGTGCCCTTCACCGAGGCGCACGAGATCTACGGCGAGATCTGGCGGATGTACCGGGCGGGGTAGGCGCTGAGCTTCGGGGTCTTTTCAAGCTGGCGCCCGGGGCAAGGGACGCGAGGCGTATCGGCGAGAGGGCCGTCTCACCCACGGCCCTGGCAGGCTGTGGCCGTGGGTGAGACGGCCGAGGTATGAAAGCTGTGAAGGATCTCCGACGCCGTTGCGGGAGACGTGAGGGAGACGCCACGAACTCCACACTTCCGCCCAGGTTCCTCCACGGTCTGAGCCTCTTCAGGCGGCTGCGTCGACAGCCGTTCGTCGTTACCCCCCTATACAGCGGGGTAACGACGAACGGCTGAATCCAGGTGCGACGGAACCGTGACGGGGGTGTGGAGTTCCGGGCGGAAGCGTGACGAACCCTTGGACTTGTTCACGAAACCCTCACGTCCTGGGCGCAACTAGGACTGCCGCGCCGGCCGGGAGAACGCCCGTCCCCCTCCGCCCTACCGCCCGCTGAGCCTCGCCCGCCAGTCGGCGCCGTCGAATTCGGCGGGCTCGGTCTCGTCGAGGAAGCGCTGCAGGGTGGCGGCGAAGCGGCCGGGGCACTCCTGCATCGGGATGTGGCCGGCGTCGGGGAAGACCTCGAGGCGGCTGCCGGGAAGTTGGGCGTGGGCGGCGCGGCCGTGGGCGACGGGGATGATCGGGTCGCGCTCGCCCCAGATGATCAGCATCGGCAGGGACTCGGCGAGGTAGAGGCGATCGAGCGCCGCGACGCGTTGGCCCTCGGTGCCGACCACGGCGTGGAGGGTCGAGAGGAATGCCTTGCGCCGGTCGGCGTCGGCCAGGGACGAGTAGGCGCGCCCGACCTCGGCCAGGTCGGTGTTCGGCCGCAGGCCCACCTTGCCGAGGGCGCCGGTGATCCAGCTGCCGGCGACCGAGCCCGGCCCCGCGGTGGCGCGGATGAAGAGGTCGGCTCCAGGGAGGGCCGCGGCGCGTAGGACCGCGCCGACCTCGGGGCCGAGGCCGCCGCTGGAGACCAGCACTAGCCGTTCCACCATCTCCGGGAACTGGTAGGCGAACTGGAGGGCGACACCGCCGCCGAGGCTGTGGCCGACCAGCGTCGCGCGGTCGTGGCCGAGGGAGATCATCAGGTCGCGCAGCCCGCTCGCCAGGCTGCCGAGGCTGTAGTCGCCGCCGCCCGGCGCCGATTCGCCGTGTCCGGGGAAGTCCGGTGCGACCACGCGGTTGTGGAGCGCCAGCGGCTCGATCACCGGGTCCCAGTTGCGCGCGGTCCCGGCCATGCCGTGGATGAGTAACAGCAATGGGCCCTCGCCCGCCGCCAGATAGCTGACGGAACGCCCGTGGACGGAGACCGTCTGAACGGTCGAGAAGCTTGCATCGATCTGTGGCACGGTCACATTGGTACCCCATATCGCTTCGCACGTGACACCACGTCGGGCGTTTTCAATACTGTCGCGCCGCAGTGAAGCTCCCTTCGATCAAGCGATCCTCGGTCCCCGCCGACGAACGGATCCCGCGCGGCGCGATCATCGTCGTCGTGATCGGCCTGCTCGCCTCGGCTGTCGCCGCGGTGCTCAGCAACACCGGCTCGAACAGCGGGGAAGCGGCGCACCTCGAATTCGTCCAGAAGGCGAAGATCCCCGATTCCGAGGCGGTCCCCGTCCCCGGCAGCAAGAAGCTGAAGATGCAGCTGGTCGGCGGCACGATCAAGGCGACCGGCACCAACGTCGCGGGCTACTCCCTCTTCCGGGTCCTCTCGACCATGAAAATCGACCAAGGCGCCCGGATCGGCGGCGAACTGCTCTGCTCGATGCATGCTCCGGGGACGGGAACGCTGATCGCCCAGAGCTCCGGCAACCTGCGGATGCTCTATCCGCGGTCCTCCGAAGCGGGCGTCTCCGGCCAGGAAATCCCGACCACGGTGCTGGCGAAGTTCGCCTCCCATGGTCACCTGCTCGCGGTGCTGGAAGAAGTGACGGAAGACATGCCGGAAAGTTTCACCACGATCCCGGGGGTGAAGGTGGGCTGGCCCGAATACGAAGAAGGCACCGAGCACATCCTTTACCACCTCCCGCACGGCAAAGCGCCGGCGACGGTCGAACTGCCCTTCTACACGGTCTGGAAATCGAAGAAAGCTCCTGCCGCGCAGATCTCCTGCACCCTCGAAACCAAACTCGGGAAAGCCACCGTGGAGACCCAGGGCTCGCTGCCGCACGTCTCGCCGCCGATCGACGAAGAAGCAGAAGAACTCAAGCAGGAAGAACGCGAAGAAGACGGCGGCGCGGCTGAAGAAGAAGGCGAAGGCGCGGAAGACGAATAGCGCCCTCCGCCCCGCACCGCCTCAGGCGGTCGGCGCGACCAGCAGCTCCGGCCCTTCGGCCATCCCTTTGCCCACCTTGTTCAGCGCCGGATTGGCGGGCGCGCCTTCCATCCGCGCCGGGTCGAGCGGCCCGCACAGCGCGATCGCCTCCTCCGTCGTCAGCCTGGGATCGAGCCACGCCGCCTCGGCCTCGGCGCTCGGCAGGATCGACGGCATCCGGTCGTGGACCGGTTTGACCACCGCGTTCGGCGTCGTCGTGATCAAGGTCGCCGAGTAGAGGAACCCGTCGGGATCGACGCCGCGCTCTTCCGGGTCGTCCCACTCCTTGCGGGTGCAGAGCCCGGCGAAGGCGAACGGCTCGCCGCCATCGACGGTGAAGCGCCACGGCTGGCGCGGCTGCTTCGGATCCTCTGCCTTCATCCACTCGTAGAAGCCATCGGCGACGATCAGGCAACGGTGGCGGAACTTGCCGACCAGCGGCCCGTAGGCACGGCTTTTCAGCAGGTTCTCTTTTTTCGCGTTGATCATCCGGTAGCCGACTTTGAGGTCCTTGGACCAGACCGGGATCAGCCCCCAGCGCATGAGGCGCGCCTCGCGCTCGCCTTTCTCGGCCTCCGCCTCGTCGGGGGATGAGCGGACGACGAGGATCTCCTGCGTCGGCGCCACGTTGAAGCGGCCCATGCCGGGCGG
>Ga0268266_10000675_pt1 | contig 46130 bp, 39 predicted proteins | sample KBSS13metaG_FD_190356 | JGI IMG/M metagenome (GOLD analysis project Ga0268266, IMG submission 190356) | Switchgrass rhizosphere microbial communities from Kellogg Biological Station, Michigan, USA - KBS S1-3 metaG (SPAdes) (version 2) | ecosystem: Host-associated > Plants > Roots > Rhizosphere...
CTCGGCCAGCCGATGCATGCCTTCGATCTGGAAAAACTGGCCGGCAGGGAAATCCGGCGCTGGGCCGAGGGACAGGGCTGGGAGTGGCGGTCGGTCACGCGCGAACCGGGCACCCACGGGAGCTTTGCCCGCGAGCAGCGGCGGCGCCGGCAAGTGGGGATGGCGCTGATCGCACTGGCGCTGCTGCTGGCCATCTTGACCGTGGTGGAGAGCTAGGCGGCGCGGTGCGATAGATAGCCCCGGATCGGCAGAATTCCGCGTCTTTGGGGCAGGCCCTGGCCCTTTGCCAGCGCAACCGGCTTGCGTTACAACAGCGCAACATTTCCGCCGGAACAAAGCGATATGCCGTGACGCTTTCCGATTCCTCTCTGCTGTTGCAACTTTATGGCTCGGTCGAGCAGGAGGCCCGCTGGCAGGCCGTGCTCGATACCCTGCGCGATCGGCTGGGGGTCCAAAGCGTGGTGGCCCAAGTGCTCTCTTCGGCGCGGCCCTGCCTGCAGCAGGTGTGGACGGCGCGGGATTCGGTTTCGCTGCAGCAGGCCAAGATCCACGACGCCTGGGCCAATTCCGGGGCCAATCCGCGCTTCCGCCGCCGCCCCCTGCGGCCTGCCGGAAGCGGTATCGGCAGTGATTTCAAAAGCCTCGATCACACCGACAGCGAACACGACGACATGCGCGAAAGGTTGGCGCGATGCGGCCTGGGGCCCGCCTTCTGGGTGGGGTTCGGGCTCACCGAGGAAAGCCACTTCTCACTGGTGTTCCACCGTAAACCCGGAGACGACCGCGACATCGACAGCGCCGAGGCCGAGCAACTCCTGCAATTGCTGCCCCATCTCAACCAGGCGGTGGGCCTGTGGCTCAATTCCTCGCAAAGCGCAGCGCGGGTGCGCGCGCTGGAACAGGCGATCAGCGCCACCGATCTTGCCATGCTGGGCTGCGATCGCGCGCTGCGCCTGGCCTGGAGCAATCCCGTGGCCGATAGCCTGCTGGCCGAAAATGCCCATCTCGCCCTGCGCGGCGGAACGCTGGTGGCACAGGGCGCCCAGGCCAATGCCGCACTCAGAGCGCTGGTGGCCGATGCCGCCACCGGCCGGGCCGATCTTCTGGCACTGGGCTCACCGGGCGATGATCCGGTGCATGTGCGGGCCATGGCGGGTGCCAACCAGGCCGGTATCGGCGCGGCCACAGCCGACGAAGTGCTGCTGCTGATCGCCGCGCCAGAGCGGCGCGTGCAGGTGGCGCCCGACGATCTGGCCCGCCTGTTTCGCTTCACCAGGGCCGAAGCGCACCTGGCCGCCGCGCTGGCCGCCGGCGAGACGGTCAGCACCTATGCCGCGCGCCGTGGGATCACGACCGGTACTGCGCGTATCCAGTTGAAGCAGCTTTTCGGCAAGACGGGGACGGGGCGGCAGGCCGATCTGGTCCGGCTCATGCTGCATTCGCTCTCCGGGCAGGGCAGCTTGGCGGCGGCCGATGCGGCCATTTTTCCACACCATAACTGAGATCGCAGTTTATATCTCAAATGGGAGGTGCGGCTGCGTGTCGATCGCGCTTCATCGTCACAACAACAAGGCGGCACGGGCACGGCCCGCAAACCGCCGCACCATGAGGACCGATGATGCAGCGCAGACAATTCCATTCACCGGCAGCCGCCCCGTTGGCCCTGGCCATCGCCCTTGCCCTTGCCTGTGGCGGCACGTCCGCCCACGCGCAAGACGCCGCCACCGTTGCATCGGCCGATAGCGCGCCGGGCGAAATCGTCGTCACGGCCACCCGGCGCGCCGAATCCCTCAGCAAGGTGCCGCAGTCGGTCACCGCGCTCACCCAGGCTTCGCTGGATGTGCGCGGGATCAAGGACATCTCGGGCGTGGTGCGCCAGACGCCGGGCATCCAGTTCGATCCCAACGGCTTCGGCAACCAGACCAACATCGCCATTCGCGGGATCAGTTCCACCGTTGGCGCGGCTACCACCGGCGTCTATATCGACGACACCCCGATCCAGAGCCGCGTGGTCGGCTATTCCACCACCAACGCTTTCCCTGCCGTGTTCGACCTGGCGCGCGTGGAAGTGTTGCGCGGGCCGCAAGGCACGCTGTTTGGCGCCGGTTCCGAAGGCGGCACGGTGCGCTTCATCACCACCCAGCCCAGCCTGACCGAAACCAAGGTCTATGGTCGCACCGAAGCGGCCGCCACGCAGGGTGGCGCCGTTTCGGGCGAACTGGGCGTCTCGATCACGGCGCCGCTGGTCAAGGACAAGCTGGGGCTGGCTGCCAGCCTGTGGTTCCGCCGCGATGGCGGGTGGATCGACCGGCAGAACGCCAATCCCGATGTGGCGAACGCGCCCTATCTCAAGAACGTCAATTCCAGCTGGACCCAGGTGGGCCGCGTTGCGCTGAAATGGGCGCCGGTCGATGGCCTGGAAATCACGCCGTCGCTCTATTATCAGAAGCGCGTCAACAACGACACCAGCCCCTGGTGGGAAAACAATGGCTTGCCGGCCAATGCGCCCGGCTTCAAGACGCTGTCCAATCCCTCCGACGGCCACTATGTCAGCGGCGCGCCCAATGGTTCGCCCGATCGCGACCGGTTCTACATGCCCGCGCTCAACATCAGCGCCAGGCTGGGCAGCGTGCAGTTGATCAGCAACACCTCGTACTACGTCCGCGACCAGAGCGGGGAAATCGACTATTCCACGATCTAGCCTGCCGTGTTCGCCGGCACGCCCTGGGTCGGCACCGACCACAAGGCCTTGGCCTACATGCGCAACGACCAGCGCACGTTCACCCAGGAAGTGCGGCTGCAATCAGTGGACAGCAATGCGCCGCTCACCTGGGTGATCGGCGGTTTCTATGCCAAGTCGGTCCAGCACTTCGGCGAAGACGTCTACGACCCCAATTTCTCCGACATCTTCGGCGGCCTGCCGCCCGAAGTCGTGCTGGGCGCGCCGCTGGTCAACGGCATCTATTCGCTCAGCGGCACCGGGCGCGGCACCGACGAGCAACTGGCCGGCTTTGCCGAAGCCTCGCTCAAGCTGACCGACACGCTCAAGGTCACGGCCGGGGTGCGCGTGGCGCATACCAAGTTCGATGGCAGCTCGCATTTCCAGGGGCCGGTTTCGGGCGACCAGCCGCAGCCCAACCAGTCGGTCAGCGAAAACCCGGTGACGCCCAAGTTCGCGCTCAACTGGCAGGCAACGCCCACCACGCTGTTCTATGCCACGGCGGCCAAGGGCTATCGCATCGGTGGCACCAATGCGCCGGTGCCTTTGAGCCAGTGTGGTGGAGACCTGACCAACTACGGTTTTGCCGATGTGCCGCCCACCTACAAATCGGACAGCCTGTGGAGCTATGAAGCCGGCGCCAAGACCCGCATGGGCGGGGTGAGCCTGGCAGCCAGCGCCTATCACGTGGACTGGAGCAACATCCAGCAGAACGTCTATCTCCAGCATTGCGGCGCGCAGTTCACCGCCAACCTGGGCAAGGCGCGCAGCCAGGGCTTCGATATCCAGGCCACCGCCCGCATGGCGAGCGGCTTCACGCTTGACGGCACGCTGGCCTATACCAATGCCCGCCTCACGCAGAACGTGAGCGGCCAGCCCAATCCGCAGCCGGGCCAGCTGATCGCCGCCGTGGGCGACCACCTCGAAACCCACCCCTGGACGGCCACCATCGGCGCCAACTACGAAGCCCCGGTGGGCAGCGCCACGGCCTATCTGCGTGCGGACTATTCGTACAAGAGCAAGGCCAAGATGTCGTCCATCACCGATCCGCGCACCGGCGGTTTCGATCCGGGCGCCTATGTCCTGCCGCAAGTGCATTACGCCAGCCTGCGCGCGGGCTTGCGCAAGGGCGCCTATGACCTCTCGCTGTTCGTCGACAACCTGACCAACGAGACCACGATCCTGTCGCGCTCGATCGAGGTTTCGGGCGTGGGCAGCTATCGCAATCTTTCGCAGCGTCCGCGCACGTTCGGCCTTACGCTGCTGATGCGCCAGTAATGCCATGGGCGGCGCCGGTGTCTTGGGGCCGCCCATCCTGATCCCTTCCCTCCCCTCGTAAAGGTGTATCCCCTCATGGCTTTCCGCCCCAAGGCCGTGCTTGCACTGGCCAGTGCCACCCTGGCCCTTGCACCGGCCATTTCCGTCAGCGCCCAGACCGCGCCGCCCCAGGTGCTGGCCAACGGCAGCGTTCCGCCCAACCTGGCTGCCGCGCGCGCCCATGTGCTCGATGTTCCGCTCAACATGCTGACGTTCCACACCATGGACCAGCTGTTCCAGACCCGCCCCGTGCCCCGCGCCGGCCCGATCGCGGCGCTTCCCCGCGTGGACCAGGCGCTTCCCGATGCCATGCTCGGCACGACACGGATGAGCGAAGACCAGTGGGAAGACCGCACGTTCACCAATGCCCTGCTGGTGATGCGCGATGGCAAGATCGTGCATGAAAGCTATCGCAACAACACCGACGAGACGACGCATTACATCTCGTTCTCGATGGCCAAGTCGATCACCTCGATCCTTGTCGGCATCGCGGTGAACCAGGGCGCGATCAAGTCGATCGACCAGCCCGCCACCGACTATGTTCCCGAACTCAAGGGCTCGGGCTATGATGGCGTGACCATTCGCCAGCTGCTGCAGATGCGCTCGGGCGTGGATTACGAGGAACGCTACGATTTCGGCGCCAACCCCAGCGTGGCCGCCAGGATCTTCCTCAACGCCATCGTCGCCAACACCGAACGCTTTGCCGACACGGCCCCGCGCCTGGGCAAGAAATACAAGCCGGGCAGCCACTTCAACTATTCCACGGTCGATACCAGCGTGCTGGGATGGATCTTGGAGCGGGCCACCAAGCAACCGCTCGCCAACTACACCGCGCAGAACCTGTGGCAGCCGATGGGCATGGAATCCTATGGTTTCTGGCTGGCCGACGGCGCGCCGGGCACGGGACGCGAACTGAACGGCATGGGCTACAATGCCACGCTCCGCGATTTTGCGCGCCTGGGGCAGATGATGCTGGACCAGGGCAAGTTCAACGGGCGCCAGATCGTGCCGGCCGAATGGGTCCGCCAGTCCACCGCGATGGTGCCCAATGCCGATCCCGGCACGCCGCCCCCGCCGCCCGAAGTCACCGATCCCTTTGCCCGTTCCGGCTATGGCTTCCAGTGGTGGAAGCTGGACGATACCGGCGCCTATACCGCGCTGGGCCTGCAAGGGCAGTTCATCTATGTCCATCCGGCCACGCGCACGGTGATCGTCAAGCTCAGCTTCTTCCCGCCCGACGGCAGCGACCTGGGCAACCGCGCAACGGAAGAGACGCTGGCCTATTTCAAGACGCTGGTGAACTGGGCGGCCACGGCACCCAAGCCCTGATGCCCCCGGCCGCCGGGATCATGCGTGGGGAAAGATAATCTCCACCGTGATCCCCTCGGGCGAAAAGCGCCGCACGATACGCCCGCCCAGCTGCCGTTCCGAACTGCGGATAAGGGCAGAGCCAAAGCCCTCGCGCGCAGGAACGCCGTCTTCGGGCACGGACAGCGTTTGCGCGGCACGTTCCTGCCACACCAGCCGCACGGCACCGTCCTCGATCGCCCAGCGCACCTCGAGCAGGCCGCCGGGCGCGGCCCAGGCCCCGTACTTGACGGCATTGGTCACCAGTTCGTGCAGCACCAGCCCCAGCGGGACGGCATGACGCCCTGAAACCACCAGCGCGCCGCCATCCAGGTTGCACCGCTCGCTGTCCGAACGGTAGGGCGCAATGGCCTTGGCCACGAGATCGGCCAGATCCACCTCGCCTTCGCCGTCCAGGCGCCCTTGCGTGACATCGTGCGCCGTCACCAGGGCATGGATGCGCTTGGCAATGCGGTCCACCGCCGGGGCGGCCGCTGCATCGCCGCGTGCCGACATCTTCACGATCGCGAGGATCACCGCGAACAGGTTCTTCACCCGGTGGTTCAATTCCTGCGCCAGCAAATCGGCCCGGTCGCGCGCCTGTGCGATCAGTGCGGCATTGGCGGCCGCTGCCTGGGCCTGGGCCGTGCGGATCACCTGCCACAGCCCCAGCACCAGCGCGATGGTGATGATCGCGGCCAGCAGGCCCAGCGAGGGCATGACGCGCGCCTCGGCCGCGGCCGCGCTGTCGCTGGCAGCATCGAGCCGCGCCCGCTCGGTCAGTTCCAGCCGAGCCACCGCCTGGCGCAGGCCTTCCATCGCCAGTTGCCCTTCATCAGAAAGGGTGCGCACCCGCGCCTCGACCAACTCGCCGCGCCGCACCAGTTCCACGGTGCCGGCCATCTCGGCCCACTTGGCATCGCCCAGCCGCTCGATCTCGTCCACCAGCGCAGCCTGGCGAGGATCGATATCCTGGCCAAGCCGGGCACGCAGCGCCGCCATTTCCGAGGTATAGGCCGCGTGGCCCTGTTCATAAGGCGACAGGTAGCGGCGATCGTAGGTGATATAATAGCCGCGTTGGCCGGTTTCGCCATTGAGCGTTGCTGCCACGATGCCATCGAGCGCGGCCAGCACCGCACTCGTGCGCGCGGCCTGCTCACGCTGCACACGCTCGGCATCGACAGTGGTGAAAATCAGCGCGAACGTGCCCAGCAGCGCCAGCACCAGCACCGCAAACAGCGCAAATGTCAGCCAGGCCGGCCTTGCACGCCACACCCGCCCCGTGGCAGGGCCCTCCCCGGTCTGTTTGGCAACCATACCTGTCTGCCTAGACAATTGCCGCCCGACCGGCAAGCGCGGCCCCCAATCCAGTTTGGCACGAAGCCGTCCGGAAGATGCCAAAGAACCGCGCGATACTTGACGGATGGCCCCGCCTCGCTTATCGGCCCACCCCTGATTTCGGCTCGGCGTCGGTTGCGGCGACGTGCCTGTCGTACCGATTCGCCAGACAAAGAAGAAGAGCTGAACCATGAAGCGCACTTTCCAGCCCAGCAACCTCGTGCGTGCCCGCCGCCACGGCTTCCGCGCCCGCATGGCCACCGTCGGTGGTCGCAAGGTGCTGCGCGCCCGCCGCGCTCGCGGCCGCAAGAACCTTTCGGCCTGATCGCGCGCCTTTCGGGCACCATGTCGGATGGAGCGAGGCCGGAAACGGCTGTGGCCGAACAGGTCCATACTCCCCGACGCAGTGCCCGGCCGGCCACGATTGCCAGGCGTGCGGATTTTCTCGCCGCCAATCGCGGAATCCGGGTCGCAAGGCCCGGATTCGTTCTTTTGGTGAACCCTCTGGCGCGCCCTGACGGTTCCGTCCGCTTTGGCGTGACGGTGACCAAGAAGATCGGCAACGCCGTGGTGCGCAACCGCATGAAGCGGCGCTTTCGCGCGCTGCTGCGCGATCTGCTGCCCGGCCATGGCATTGCCGGGGCCGATCACGTGCTGATCGGCCGCGAAAACGGGGTGGAGCGCGATTTCGCCCTGCTCCATGGCGAACTGGTGCAGGCCCTGTCGCGCGCCGCCGCCGGCAAGGGCGATCCGCCCAGAAAGCCCAATGGGAAGCGCGGCCCCAAACCTGCGCACGGCCGCTAAGCCCAATGAAGCGCCTGCTCATCCTTGTCGCAAGGGGCTGGCAGCTTGGCCCTTCCCGCGTGCTGCCCCCCTCCTGCCGCTATGCGCCATCGTGCTCGCAATATGCGATCGAGGCGTGGCAAAAACATGGTGCGATTAAGGGTAGCTGGCTTGCCACCTTGCGGCTATTGCGCTGCCATCCCTGGGGTGGCTGCGGCTACGATCCGGTCCCCTGAGGACACCCTTTCCAAATCAGCTAGATTCAACGAACGCGAGGCACAGTGGAGAAACAGCGCAACCTGATCCTGGCGGTGGTCCTGATGGGCCTGCTGCTGATCGGCTGGGATTACGGCATCGCCTATTTCTATCCGCAACCCAAGGGCAAGCCGGCGGCCCCGGCAGCGCCTGCCGCTGCGCCCGCCAGCAGCGGCCCGCCGGCCAAGCCCAGCCGCGAAGGCGGGCTTCAGGCCCCGGCCGATGTTGCGCTGGAGCAGAAGGACCTTGCCCAGGAGCTGAGCGCAGGCAACCGCGTGCCGATCGATGCCCCCGGTCTCAAGGGCTCGATCAACCTGACGGGCGGCGTGGTCGATGACCTGACGCTGGTGCGCCATCGCGAAACGATCGACAAGAAAAGCCCGCCGGTGCGCCTGTTCTCGCCCGCCGGCACCCCGGCACAGCATTTTGCGCAAGTGGGCTGGCTGGGCCAGAACGGCATTGCCACGCCCAATGGGCAGACCGTGTTCACGGCCCAGGGCGGCAAGCTGACGCCCACCACTCCGGTCACGCTGACCTGGACCAATCCCACCGGCCAGACCTTTGCGCTGCGCTATGCGATCGACCAGAACTATATGCTGACCGTGGCGCAGAGCGTGACCAACGCCGCACCCACGGCCGCCTCGGTCACCCCGTTCGCGCGGATCAACCGCACCGACAAGACCATGAGCCAGGATACCTGGCAGGTCCACTCCGGCCCGATCGGCGCGTTCGATGGGTCGGTCAATTTCTCCAACAACTATACCGACGTGGCCAAGGCCGGCTCGATCGCGCCCGCTGGCGCTGCCAACTGGATCGGCTTTACCGACATCTACTGGCTTTCCGCGCTGATCCCCGCCGATGGCACGGCCAAGCCCAATGCGGACTTCCGCTCGCTGGGCAACAACCTGTTTGCCGCCGACCTGATCTGGCCCGCCGCCAGCGTCGCGCCGGGCCAGACGCAGAGCCAGACCCTGCGCCTTTTTGCCGGGGCCAAGGAAAACAACGTCCTGGAAGCCTACGAGAACCAGGGCGTGACGCACCTGTCGCTCTCGATCGACTGGGGCTGGTTCCGCTGGTTCGAAAAGCCGATCTTCTGGCTGCTCGATTCGCTGTTCCACGGCGTGAAGAACTTCGGCCTGGCCATCATCCTGCTCACCCTGCTGGTGCGCGGCATGATGTTCCCGGTGGCGCAGCGCCAGTTCGCCTCGATGGCGGCCATGCGCGCGTTGCAGCCCAAGATGAAGGCGATCCAGGAACGCTACAAGGACGACAAGGCGCAAGCCCAGCAGGAGATCATGAAGCTCTACAAGGAAGAGCGCGTGAACCCGCTGGCCGGCTGCCTGCCGATCTTCCTGCAAATCCCGGTGTTCTTCGCGCTCTACAAGGTGCTGGTGCTCACCATCGAAATGCGTCACCAGCCTTTCGTGCTGTGGATCAAGGACTTGTCCGCGCCCGATCCGCTCCACGTGCTCAACCTGTTCGGCCTGCTGCCGTTCGATCCGCCCAGCTATCTCGGCATCGGCGTGCTGGCGATCATCCTGGGCGTGACGATGTGGGCGCAGTTCAAGCTGCAACCGACCGCGATGGACCCGGCGCAGCAGCAGATCATGGGCCTGATGCCGTGGATGATGATGTTCGTGATGGCGCCGTTCGCCTCGGGCCTGCTGCTCTACTGGATCACGTCCAACCTGCTGACCATTGGCCAGCAGCGCTATCTCTATAGCCGCCATCCGCAGTTGAAGGCGCAGGCGGCCAAGGACCAGCAGAACCTCGATCGCAGCGCCGCGCGCACTGCCACGATCAACGCAAAGCCCAAGCAGAAGTGAGCGTTACCGGACCCGACGAGGAAGGCCTGCGCCTGATGGCCCTGGAAGAGCGCGCCCGCGCGCTCTTTTCGGGCCGCGTGGAATTCCTCAAGTCTGCCCCGCAGCTCAAGTTCCTGCCCGATCCGGACTTTCCGGAAATCGCGTTCTGCGGCCGCTCCAACGTGGGCAAGTCCTCGCTGCTCAACGCGCTGACGGGGCGCAAGTCCCTGGCGCGCACCTCGGTCACGCCGGGGCGCACGCAAGAGCTGAACTATTTCGAAGTTGGCCAACCCACGCTGTTCCGCCTGGTCGACATGCCCGGCTACGGCTTTGCCAAGGCCCCGCCCAAAGTGGTGGAGCAATGGCGCCGCCTGGTGCGTGACTTCCTGCGCGGGCGCGTCGTGCTCAAGCGCGCGCTGCTGCTGATCGACAGCCGCCACGGCATCAAGCCGGTCGATACCGAAATGATGCAGATGCTCGATGAAGCCGCCGTCAGCTATCGCGTGGTGCTGACCAAGGCCGACAAGATCAAGTCGAGCGAACTGGAGCAGGTGGTGGCCGAAACCCAAACCGCCGCACGCAAGCATATCGCCGCCCATCCCGACGTGAGCGTGACCTCGTCGGAAAAGGGCCTTGGCATCGCCGCCCTGCGCGGCGCCGTGCTGGACGACGCGGCGGTTTGAGCCACCACGTTGCGCGAGCCGCCCTTCGACAAGCTCAGGGCGAACGGAAGTGGGTACATTCCTTTCTGAAATCCGTTCGGGCTGAGCTTGTCGAAGCCCCCAAGCGGCCATAATCGGCGCCGGCGCCCAAACTCTCGACAGCCCGCGCCCCAGCCTCTAGGCGGAAAGGCCAAACGCGAAAGGCGCCGCCCATGAAGCTGGTCATCGGCAACAAGAACTATTCCAGCTGGTCGCTGCGTGGCTGGCTGGCATGCAAGCAATCGGGCCTGGCGTTCGAGGAAATCACCGTCCCGCTCTATGGCGACGATTGGGACGAGGCCAAGCGCCGCGAGCCCAACCTGGCACCATCGTCGGGCAAAGTGCCGATCCTGTGGGACGGCGATGCCGTGGTGTGGGACAGCCTGGCAATCATCGACTACCTGGCCGACAAGGTGGGCCGCGACCGGTTCTGGCCCAAGGACGACGCCGCCCGTGCGATGGCCCGCTCGATGGTAGCGGAAATGCATTCGGGCTATTTCGCGCTGCGCGGGCACATGCCGATGAACATCCGCCGTCGCCAGGCCCAAGTGGAAGTGCGCGACGACGTGCGCGCCGATATCGTGCGCATCCTGCAATTGTGGGCCGAGGCGCGCGCCCGCTTTGGCCAGGGCGGCCCGTTCCTGTTCGGCACGTTCAGTGCGGCCGACATCATCTATGCCCCGGTCGTTTCGCGCTTCGTCACTTATGGCGTGGGCGTGCCCGGCTTTGCCCTCGCCTATATGCAGGCGCTGTGGGAGCACCCCTGGATGCAGGCGTGGATCGCGGCAGCCGAGGACGAGGAATGGACCATCGAGCAGTTCGAGGAAGCGAACCCCGCATGAGTGCCGATCCCGTTGTTCTGACCGAGCGCCTGATCGATTGCCCGAGCGTGACCCCGGCCGTGGGCAGCGTGTTCGACATGCTGCAGGCCATGGTCGTGCCCCTGGGCTTCGAAGTCCATCGCTTCTTCGAAGGCGAAGCGCCCGATGGGCCGGTGGAAAACCTGTTCGCCATTCGCCACGGCCCAGCCGGCAGCCGCCATTTCGCCTTTGCCGGGCACCTGGATGTGGTGCCGCCGGGCCAGGGCTGGACGAGTGCGCCATTTACCGCCGAGCGGCGTGGCGAACTGCTGTATGGCCGTGGCGCGGTGGACATGAAAGGCGCGATTGCCGCTTTCGTGGCCGCATTGGCCGACATTCCGCAAAGCGCCGGCACGATCAGCCTGGTCATTACCGGCGACGAGGAAGGCCCCGCCCGCTATGGCACGGTCGCGCTGATCGCGCGGATGCGCGCGCTGGGTGCCCTGCCCGATCTGTGCCTGGTGGGCGAACCCACTTCGGTCAACCGCCTGGGCGACATGATGAAGATCGGCCGGCGCGGCTCGGTCAACATCTGGCTGACAGTCGATGGAGCGCAGGGCCATGTCGCCTATCCGCACCTGGCAGACAATCCCATCCCGCGCCTGGTCGCCATGCTGGCCGAACTCGATGCCTTGGTGCTTGATGAGGGCAGCGACTGGTTCCAGCCCTCGAACCTGGAAGTGACCGACATCGAAGTCGGCAACCCGGCCACCAACGTGATCCCCGCCCAGGCCCGTGCGCGCCTGTCGATCCGGTTCAACGACCTGCATACCGGGCAGGGCCTGGTCGAGCGTGTAAGCGCCATTGCCGCGCGGCACGGCGGGACGGCGCGTGCCGTCATTTCGGGTGAGAGCTTCATCACGCTGCCTGGCGCATTCTCTACGCTGATCGCGCAAGCGGTGGTGGCGGAAACGGGCGTGGAGCCGGAGCTTTCCACCACCGGCGGCACGTCTGATGCGCGCTTTTTGCGGGCGCTATGCCCGGTGGTGGAATTTGGCCTGTGCAATGCCACGATGCACAAGAAGGACGAGGCCGTCGCGGTGGAGGACTTGCGCGTGCTGACGCGCATTTACCGCCGGATTGCGTTGGCGGCCCTGGCAAGACCGCAGGCCTGATCCTGTCGGCGCGGGGGCTTCGACAGGCTCAGCCAGAACGGAAAACGAGATAGACTCTGGTTTCCGTTCGCCCTGAGCTTGTCGAAGGGCCTATCAGCCGCAGCAAAAGCTGGCTTACTCCGCCCCGCGCGGAGTATCGTCGTCGATGCCCGCTTCGCCCAGCATGCCTTCCTCGTCGTCATCGTTACGTTCACCGCGAAAGGCGCCCATGTCGATGCGGCCAGACGAGACCATCTGCTTCATGTGATCGACCAGGTCCGGCGTCGAGCCGGCTTCATCCCCCTGGCCCGCCACGCGCTCGCTGTCTTCCGCGCCCAGCACAGCCGTCGCGCGGCCCAGGGCTTCCTCGGCCAGGGTCTGCGCCTGGGTCGGCGCATCGTCCTGTTCCTGGTTGTGCGCCTCCGGGGGAAGGTCGGGCAGGTCCTTGCTCATGATGTCTCTCCTTATGGAAAGACTACGCGCCGCCCTGCCCCCCGTTCCTTACCGCGTGGGAACGGGCGTTTCGCCACTGTAGTCGTAGAAACCCCGCCCGGTCTTGCGGCCATGCCAGCCCGCTTCCACGTATTTCACCAGCAGCGGCGCCGGGCGATACTTGCTGTCGCCGGTGCTGTTGTGCAGCACGCGGATGATCTCCACGCAAGTATCCAACCCAATGAAATCGGCCAATTCCAGCGGCCCCATCGGATGGTTGAGCCCCAGCTTGCAGCCCTTGTCGATATCGGCGACATTGGCCGTACCGCTGCCCAGCACGAAAGCCGCTTCGTTGAGCATGGGCATGAGCACACGGTTGACGATGAACCCGGCCTCATCCTGGGAAAGGACGATTTCCTTGTTCAGCCGGCCGACCAATGCGCGCATCGTGTCGATCGTCTGGGCAGAGGTGGCAAGGCCGGGGATCACTTCCACCAGCTTCATCACCGGCACGGGATTGAAGAAATGCAGGCCGATGAAGCGCGTCGGATCGGGCGAGCCGGCGGCCATGCGGGTGATCGGGATCGAACTGGTGTTGCTGGCCAGGATGGCGTGCGGCGCCAAGACTTTACCGGCAGCCGCAAAGATCTGGCGCTTGATATCCTCGCGCTCGGTCGCCGCTTCCACGATGAGGTCGGCAGCGGCCATGGGCGCGTAATCGCCAATCGGCGTGATGCGCGCAACCAGGGCATCGGCATCGGCGGCGGCAAGCTTGTCCTTGGCGACCAGCCGGGCCAGCCCCTTGGCAATCTTGTCGCGGCCCTTTTCCGCAGCGGCCAGGTCCACATCGGCCAGCAGCACGGCCAGCCCGGCCTGCGCCATGACTTGCGCAATCCCCGCGCCCATTTGCCCTGCCCCGATCACGGCAACGGTCTGCATCGCCCCTGTTCCTTTTTCCATGGTTTAGCGGCTGGCACCCGGCACCCACAGGGGGTCACGCCCGGCATTGAGCGCGCGGGCCAGCACGAAAAGATAGTCCGACAAGCGATTGAGGTAAGCCAGCGCTGCGGGATTGACCGGTTCTGCCGCCGCCAGCGCCACTGCCGCGCGCTCTGCCCGGCGGGTGATGGCGCGCGCCAGATGCACCCGCGCGGCTTCTTCGCTGCCACCTGGCAGAATGAAGCTGGTGAGCGGCGGCAAGGCGGCATTGTGCGCATCGATCGCGCGTTCCAGCCACGCAACCTGCCCCGGCACCACGCGCAAGGTCATCTCGCCGGGCTCGAAATCGTCGCCCGGCGTGGCGAGATCGGCACCCAGGTCGAACAGGTCGTTCTGGATGCGCATCAATTCGGCATTGATATCGGCAGGGACGGCAAGCGCGGCCAGGCCCAGCGCGCTGTTGGCTTCATCCACTTCGCCGATGGCTGCCATGCGCGCGTCGTGTTTGGCGCGCCGCGAACCATCGACCAGCCCGGTCGTGCCTCCATCGCCCGTGCGGGTGTAGATTTTGTTCAGTTTGACCATGAAATCGAAACGGATCCGTTCAGTTTTTGCCGGACACCATCAGCAGCACGATCACCACCACGATGGCAAGGCCCTGGAACTTGATGCGGTTGAACATCATGCGGTTCTGCAACAACTGCATGTCGCGAACGCCTTCGTCGCCCCGCTCCAGTCCTTCGCGCGTGGTACGCAGGAACGCCACGATGCCGCGCACGAGGGACCACACGGTCAGTGCCATGAGCACGATCAGCAGCGGTACGAGAACGTAGATCATGGAGACAGGTCTATGGCGTCTGACGGGCAAAGGCCAGTGTCAAAAAGACCGGCCCGAAACGCATCTGCGATATCTTGGCCATTTTCCCCCGCCAGGCGCCGCTCGACAAGACCGCGCGCATCACGCCGCTTGGCCAGCTTGCGGCCATCAGGCCCCACCAGCACGGGATGGTGATGCCAGCGCGGCACCGGCAGGCCGAGCAGTGCCTGGAGCAGCCGGTGCACATGGGTGGCGCGGAACAAGTCGATCCCGCGCGTCACCACATTCACGCCGTCGGCCGCATCGTCCACGGTTGCGGCCAGATGATAGGACGCGGGCGCATCCTTGCGCCACAACACGACATCGCCGAACATCTCGGGCCGGGCATGTTGCACGCCGCGCCGTTCATCCTCCCAGGTGAGCGGGCCAGCCAGTGCCATGGCGCGCGCCATGTCGAGCCGCCAGGCAACGTCCGGGCCGGGCGGGATCGGATCGCGGCGACAGGTGCCGGGATAGAGCGGTCCATCGGGGCCCTGCACGGTGGCGGTCGCTGCGATCTGCGCCCGTGTGCAGCGGCAGGGATAGAGCAAGCCGGCCGCGCGCAAGGCGTCGGCCGCCTGGGCATAGCGATCGATCCGTTGCGATTGCAGTGTCACCTCGCGCCAGGACAGGCCCAGCCAGGCCAGATCGGCGCGGAACTGCGCGGCAAGGTCAGGCCGGCTGCGCGCACCGTCGATATCCTCGATCCGCAGCAGGAACGTGCCACCGCTCTTCCTGGCGCGATCATGCGCGACGATCGCGGCCCAGGCATGGCCCAGGTGCAGCGGCCCGTTGGGGCTTGGCGCAAAGCGCGTGACGACAGGAGATTCGCGTCTGGGCATGGCCCCCGTACAAGGCATGGCGGCTGGGTACAGGCTTTCCTCTCAGGAACAAGTGTATCTGCAAAGACACAATTGCTAAAAACGCAAAACGGCGGTCCCGCCGGACCGCCGCTTGGCTTTCAACCCCACCACGATGCGGTGACATCGTGCTGCGGGGCTGTAATACGTTGTATTCAAGATATGTTCGGTCCGCTTGAGAGGACCGGCCGAACATATACTGATACTGCCATCAACGCTTAAACAAGCGTTGCAGTGAACATCGCGCCGCTGACACCAGCAGCGAGGATGAGCGGCAGCATGACCGTGGCGAACTTGCGCATGGTGTGCTCCTGATTTCCTGCGAATTAACAAGGTTTATTGTTGAACCTTGCAGGATCCTCTCGGTCCGTCGCGCCGGCAGGGTAAGGCTCGGAGCTGCGAACTGGGCTCCACATAAGACGAGGCGGTTTTGTTACAAGTGCGATCCTGGCAGCAGCAGTTGCAAAAATTGCACAAATACGATTTCGCTCCACGCAATCGCGGCTTTTTTGCAACACTTGTGGCGCGTCGATGCCCGATGAGCACGCCAGGCTGGCCATGATACGGAATTTGCGCCGGACGCTGGACACATCCCGCTGCCTTCCTTATCGGCCAGCCATGACTATCCAGCCCGAAGAATCGGCCCCCGAATCGATCCTTATCGTCGATTTTGGCAGCCAGGTGACGCAGCTGATCGCGCGCCGCGTGCGCGAGGCGGGCGTCTATTCCGAAATCGCCCCCTTCACCCAGGCCGAGGCGGCATTCCACCGCATGAAGCCCAAGGGCATCATCCTGTCGGGCTCTCCCGCCAGCGTGCCCGCCGATGGCAGCCCCCGCGCACCGCAAGTGCTGTTCGACAGCGGGTTGCCGATCCTGGGCATCTGCTATGGCCAGCAGGTGATGAGCGAGCAGCTCGGCGGCAAGGTGGAGCCGGGCGATTCTGGCGAGTTCGGCCGTGCGTTCCTGACCGTGACCGAGCCCTGCGTGCTGTTCGACGGGCTGTGGAGCAAGGGCGAGCGCCACCAGGTGTGGATGAGCCATGGTGACAAGGTGACGCAGTTCGCCCCCGGTTTCCGCATCGTGGCGGTGTCCGATGGCGCGCCATTCGCCGTGATCGCCAACGACGAGAAGAAGTATTACGGCACCCAGTTCCACCCCGAAGTGGTCCACACGCCCGATGGGGGCAAGCTGATCGCCAATTTCGTGCGCCACGTCTGCGGCTGCGCCGGCGACTGGACGATGGCCGAGTTCCGCAAGACCAAGATCGCCGAAATCCGCGCGCAAGTGGGCGATGCCCGCGTGATCTGCGGCCTTTCCGGCGGGGTCGATTCGGCCGTGGCCGCCGTGCTGATTCACGAGGCGATCGGCGACCAGCTGACCTGCGTGTTCGTGGACCACGGGCTGATGCGCCTGGGCGAGGCGGAGCAGGTGGTGTCGCTGTTCCGCAACCACTATCACATTCCGCTGGTCCATGTGGACGTGTCCACGCTGTTCCTGAAAGGCCTGGAAGGGGTGACCGACCCCGAGGCCAAGCGCAAGTTCATCGGCAAGACCTTCATCGACGTGTTCGAGGCTGAGGCACGCAAGGTGGGCGGTGCCGATTTCCTGGCGCAGGGCACGCTGTACCCAGACGTGATCGAAAGCGTCTCGTTCACCGGCGGGCCTTCCGTGACGATCAAGAGCCACCACAACGTGGGCGGCCTGCCCGAGCGCATGAACATGAAGCTCGTCGAGCCCTTGCGCGAACTGTTCAAGGACGAAGTGCGCGCGCTGGGCCGCGAACTGGGCCTGCCCGACATCTTCGTGGGCCGCCACCCGTTCCCGGGGCCAGGCCTGGCGATCCGCATTCCCGGCGAAGTGACGCGCGAACGCTGCGACATCCTGCGCAAGGCCGACGCGATCTATCTGGAAGAGATCCGCAACGCCGGGCTCTATGACGCGATCTGGCAGGCCTTTGCCGTGCTGCTGCCGGTGCGCACCGTGGGCGTGATGGGCGATTTCCGCACGTATGACTGCGTCTGCGCCCTGCGCGCCGTAACCTCCACCGACGGCATGACCGCCGATATCTATCCCTTCGACGCCGGCTTCCTCAGCCGCGTGGCAACACGCATCGTCAACGAAGTGAAGGGCATCAACCGCGTGGTCTATGACTATACGTCAAAGCCGCCCGGCACGATCGAGTGGGAATGATCCCCGTCGTTTCGGGCAGGGCAGGCGCGGTGCAGATCCTCTTACGGGATCGCTGACGCCACACCGCCGACATGGCGAGCCGCAATACAGGCGGGCCGGCGGCTATGGAGCACGCTGGCCCGCTTTTGCTCCGCTTCGTTGAGCACCGCCTGGTGGCGATCGGGGAACTGCGCGACGGGCTGCGTTCACTGCGGTGACGGGGATGGCATAGCCGGCTGTACGCGCCTACCATGTACCTTCCTTGCCTGGATCCGAAGCCGGGCCTGCATCGGCAAACCTGGCGGAGGCCTATCGATGTATCCAGTTCGTGCAGGCTTGGTGGCATGACGATGCCGGGCACCGCATCATCTGGCGCAACACCTGTCGACTGGCTCGGGGCAGAAGACCACTCCGCGCTTGGCAGGCACCCTTTGCTGGTGCTCGATGCCGCTACCGCCGATACACCGGCGCGCGCGGCGGCGATCGGCGAGCGAACCCAGGCGAATCGTGCTGCTGGTCGATGCGGCTGGCGCCTTGCCGCCAATCGATCCTGCACCCTTCGATCTCATGCTCACGAGCCGGTTGGATGCGCCGCGCACTGCCTACATGGCGCTGTCGGCCAGACGCATCGATACGGCAACGGCACTGGCCTGGGGCCTGATCCACGCCGTGCACCCGGCCCGGCCACGGGGCGAAGGACCAGGCGCGATAGCGGATTGAGATTCGGCGCACGCCGCGCTGACGCGACGATAAGCGCGGACAAACAAGACGGGGTACGCGCGGCAATGGCGGACGCCTTGGCAGCTCAGGGCGCCATTCGCATGGCCGCGCGCTGCACGCCAAAGTCGTCGCGTCTGCTTCGTCGGCAGGCTCTTTCCCTTGTACTTCTTCCCGGTGCCCTGCGGTTCGCGCACCCTTGGGTGTTCGCCCCCATTGATCATAGATAAAACAAATACTTGGGCATTCTCACCAGCCCAAGAGCGGGAACATTCCGGCACCTTGCGCATTAATCCGGCGCGTCAGCCGCCATTTTCAGCCCAAAGCCCACCGACAGGAGCGCCCCATTCCCCTGACCGCGACCAAGACCGTCCTGCTGCCCACAGCCAAGCCCGGCCTGCTCAATGGCGCAACGGTTTTCCTCGATATCGATGGCACATTGCTGGAATTGGCCGACGATCCTGCCGCCGTGCACGCCGATGCCGGCACGCGCATCCTGCTCAGCGATCTGGCGCAGCGGCTAGAGGGGCGCCTGTCCCTCGTCAGCGGGCGTTCGCTGGAGCAGATCGACCAGATCATCGGGCCGATTGCACAGGCCTTGCCGGTCACCGGCAGCCATGGCCTGGAATATCGCTGGAACGGCGTGTGGGCGAGGCCCGAACGGTTGCCCGTGCTCGAAGACGTGGCAGAGGCCTTCGCGACGCTGGCCCACATCTGGCCCGGTTGCCTGGTCGAGGAAAAGTCATTCGGCGTGGCGTTTCACTGGCGCCTTGCCCCCGATGCGCGCGATCCGGCCCAGGCGCTCGCCGTGCATCTGGCAAACGAACATGCCCTCAAGATCCAGCACGGCAAGGACCTGGTGGAACTGCGCATGCCTGGTGGCGACAAGGGCCAGGCCGTGCGCCGCCTGATGGCGCGGCCGGGCATGGTGGGCACGCAGCCGGTGTTCTTTGGCGATGACCTGACCGACGAGGCCGGCTTTGCCGCCGCCCGCGCGCTGGGCGGCCATGGCGTACTGGTGGGCGAGCGCGCGCGCGACGGCAGCAGCACGGCGGCCACGCTTTCGCTTGCCTCGCCGGCAGCCGTGCGTGCGTTGCTGCGTGCCTTTGCCGATGCGCCGGCGGGCCTGGCCGAATGAGCGAGGCCAGCGTGGACCTGTGGCCCATCGGCAATTGCCAGGTGGCAGGCATGATCGATCGGGCCGGCAGCCTGGTATGGGGCTGCGTGCCCCGGCTGGACGGCGATCCCACGTTCTGCGCCCTGCTGGACGACAAGCCGGCCACCGACCCCGAGGCAAAGGGCTTCTGGTCGATCAGCCTGGAAGACACGGTCGCCACCACGCAGCACTATATCCGCAACACGCCAATTCTCGTGACCACGCACACCGATGCGCAGGGCGGCGCGATCGAAGTGGTCGATTTCTGCCCGCGCTACAACAACCATGGCCGGATGTATCGCCCCGTGGCGTTTGCCCGGATCGTGCGCCGCCTGGCCGGGAGCCCGCGCATCCGCGTGGCCCTGCGCCCCGCAAGCGAGTGGGGAAGCACCACCCCCGCACGGACCGCGGGTTCGCACCATGTCCGCTATCTGTTGCAGGACTTGACGCTGCGGTTGACCACCGATGCGCCGGTTGGCTGGGTGGCCGACGAGCGATCGTTCCGGGTGGAGCGCACGCTGCACTTCTTTTTGGGGCCGGACGAAAGCTTTGCCAACGACCTGGGCCACGGGATGGAGGAAATGCTGGCACGCACCATTGTCGAATGGCGGCATTGGACGCGCGGCCTGGCAACCCCGCTGGAGTGGCAGGACGCCGTGATCCGTGCGGCGATCACCCTGAAACTGTGCCAATTCGAGGAAACCGGCGCGATCGTGGCCGCGCTGACCACCTCGCTGCCCGAGCACGCCAATTCGGGCCGCAACTGGGACTATCGCTTCTGCTGGATCCGCGATGCCTATTATACCATCCAGGCGCTGAACCGCCTGGGCGCGCTCGATGTGCTGGAAGGCTATCTCGAATACTTGCGCAACGTGGTGGAAGGTGCGCGCGGCGGGCACATCCAGCCGCTTTATGGCCTGGGCGGGGAAGACAAGCTGATCGAGCGCATGGCGCCAGGGCTGCCCGGCTATCGCGGCATGGGCCCGGTGCGCGTGGGCAACCAGGCCTATGAACAGATCCAGCACGATGCCTATGGCCAGATCGTGCTGTGCAACACCCAGGCATTCATCGACCGCCGGCTCTATCGCATGGCCGGCATGGCCGATTTCGAGGCGCTCGAAGCCGTGGGCGAGCGGGCGTTCCAGGTGCACGACCAGCCCGACGCGGGCCTGTGGGAACTGCGCACCCGTGCCCATGTCCATACCTATTCGGCCGCGATGTGCTGGGCCGCGTGCGATCGGCTGGCCAATATCGCGGCCGAACTCGCCCTGCCCGAGCGCGCCGATTTCTGGCAGAACCGCGCCGACACGATCCGCGCCACGATCGAGGCACGCGCCTGGCGGCCCGAGACGCAGCGCTTTTCCGCCACCTTCGGCGGCGACGATCTCGATGCCAGCCTGATCCAGCTGCTCGACATGCGCTTCCTGCCGCCTGACGACCCGCGCTTCCAGGGCACCCTGCGTGCGGTGGAAGAAGGTCTGCGGCGGGGCAGCCACATGCTGCGCTATGCCAGCGAAGACGATTTCGGCCTGCCCGAGACCGCCTTCAACGTCTGCACGTTCTGGCTGATCGAGGCGCTGCACGCCACCGGCCGCGCCGCCGAAGGACGCGACCTGTTCGAGGAGATGCTCGCCCGCCGCACGGCCGCCGGGCTGCTTTCGGAAGATATCGACCCCGTTTCCGGGGAACTGTGGGGCAATTACCCACAGACCTACTCGCTTGTTGGCCTGATCAATTGTGCCGGCCTGTTGAGCAAGCCATGGAGTGCCATAAGGTGAAGCGCCTGATCGTCGTCTCGAACCGCGTCCAGCCGCCCAGCGAGGATGAGCCGGGCAACCAGGGCGGACTGACCGTTGCCTTGTCCACGGTGCTGCGCGAAAGCGATGGCATCTGGTTCGGCTGGTCCGGTGGAGAGACCGAGAATTTCACCGGCCATATCAACTTCCAGAAGTCGGCCGGCGTGACCACCGCCACGGTAGACCTGGAACAGCAGGATATCCACGAATACTACGACGGCTTTGCCAACCGCACGCTCTGGCCGCTGTTCCACTATCGCGTGAGCCTGGCGGAGTTCGAGCGCGGGTTCGTCGATGGCTATGAGCGCGTGAACACCCGCTTTGCCGACACGCTGCTGCCGCTGATCGCCAAGGACGACCTGGTGTGGGTGCACGACTATCACCTGATCCCGCTGGGCCAGCGCCTGCGCGAGCGCGGCGTGGAAAACCGCATCGGCTTTTTCCTGCACATTCCCTGGCCGCCGATGCGGCTGATGGTTTCGCTGCCCAATCACCAGGAACTGGTCGAATCGCTGTTCGCCTATGACGTGGTAGGCTTCCACACCGACGATTGGCTGGAAAGCTTCCTCGATTATGTGCGCGCCCAAATGGATGCGACGATCGGCGAGGACAACACCGTGACGTGGCAGGGCCGGACCCTGCGCGCCGTGGTCTGCCCGATCGGCATCGATGCGGCGGAATTTGCCGAAACCGCCAATGGCCCGGTAGCCGAAGCCATGCGCCAGAGGATGGAAGCGAGTGCCGACAACCGCGCGATGATCGTCGGCGTCGATCGCCTCGATTATTCCAAGGGCCTGCAGGAACGCTTCATCGGCTACGAGCGGCTGCTCTCGCAGCGCGAGGACCTGCATGAAAAGGTCTTCCTGCTGCAGATCGCGCCGCCCAGCCGTGAAAGCGTGCAGACCTACCAGGAAATCCGCGCCAGCCTCGATGCACTGTCGGGCCGCATCAATGGCGAGTTTTCCAGCGTGGAATGGGTGCCCCTGCGCTATGTCAACAAGGGCTATCCGCGCGATGTGCTCGCCGGCGTCTATCGGGCGGCCAAGGTGGGCCTTGTCACCCCCTTGCGCGACGGCATGAACCTGGTGGCCAAGGAATTCGTGGCAGCGCAGGATCCAAGGGATCCGGGCGTGCTGGTCTTGTCGAATTTTGCCGGGGCGGCTGCGCAGATGAGCCAGGCCGTGCTGGTCAATCCCTATAGCCCGGAGGAAATCGCCGATGCGCTGGCGCTGGCGCTCACCATGCCGCTGGACGAGCGGCAGGAACGCTGGCGGGCACTGATGGACACGGTCTTGCGCGAAGACGTCATGTGGTGGCTGGACCGCTTCCTGGAAGCGCTCGATCCCAGCAATGCGGCGGAACCGGCTTTGTTATAGGTGGGTTGAGGGCTTGATAAAGAGTATATAAAGATATATCTTAGATATCACTCTTTAAGAACGCAGGCCCAGACCGCATGACCGACCAGACCGATTTTCCCATCATTCGCCGCACTCGGCACGAGTCGTCCACGCGGCGCAACCTCACCATATCGCGGGTCGAACAGTTGACGCCGCACATGATCCGCATCGTGGCGGAAGGCCCGGAACTGGCCGGTTTCGTCAGCGGCGCGCCCGACGATCATCTCAAGGTTTTCGTGGCGCAAGCCGATGGCAGCCAGTCGATGCGTGATTATACGCCGCGTCGCCACGATCAGGTGGCCGGCACGCTGACGGTCGATTTCTTCGACCATGAAGGCGGCCCGGCATCAGACTGGGCACGCGCGGCCAAGGTGGGTGACACGCTCAGCATCGGCGGACCACGGGGTTCGCAAGTGATCGAAGGGCCGATCGCGCATTGGGTGATGGTGGGCGACGAAACCGCGCTGCCCGCCATCGGCCGGCGGGTGGAGGAGCTTTCCGCAGGCGTGCGCGCCACGGTGATCGGCGCTGTGCCCGGCGCGGCTGACGAGCAGGAATTGACCAGCGCCGCCACGCTCGACGCGCGCTGGGTGCATCGCGAAGCCGCCGCTGCCACCGATCCCGCGCCGCTGCTCGCCGCCCTGGCGGAGGTAACGCTGGCGCCCCATACCTTCGTGTGGATCGCGGCCGAAGCTGCCGTGGCGCGGCGCTTGCGCGAATATCTGGTGGACGAGCGCGGGCTCGACAAGCGGTGGATCAAGGCCGCAGGCTATTGGGTGGCGGGCCAAGCCGACAGCTCGGCCAAGGACCTGAGCGGGGATTAAGCATTGGCGGGGGCCCCGGGTCGCGCTCGGGGCACACCCGACTACCGCAAACCGATCAGCGAAATCTCGCGCCCATAGCCTGGCTCGCCGGCATGGGTGGCCCGGCGGAACGAGAAGAAGCGGTCGGGCTGGGCGTAGGTATCCTCGTCCAGCATGCCAACCACGCCCACGCCAAAGGCATGCAGGCGGTGCGCGACATAGCCGGGCAGATCGAACCAGGCATGGCCCGCCTTGCCGGCGCGGAAGAAGCGTTCGTTCTCGGCGGCCTGCGCCACGAAGCGGGCCTCGAACGCGGCATCCACTTCATAGCTTTTCTGGCCGATGCAGGGGCCGACCACGGCCGCGATCGCCGCGCGGCTGGCACCCAGCGATTCCATCGCTTCCACCGTGCGGTCGGTCACGCCATCGATGGCGCCGCGCCAGCCGGCATGGGCCGCGCCGATCACGCCAGCGTGGGGATCGTGAAACAACACCGGCGCGCAATCGGCTGTCAGGACCCCGAGCAGCAGCCCAGGCTGGCGCGTGACCAGCGCATCGGCACGCGGTCGGTCGGCCTCGTCCCATGGCACATCCACTACCACGACATCGGGTGAATGAACCTGATAGGCGCAGACCAGCGGCGCGCCGGGCAGGACGGCTTCGCTGGCAAGGCGGCGGTTTTCGGCCGTGGCGGCCGGATCGTCCTCGCTGCCCCAGCCCACGTTGAGCCCGGCGTGAATGCCGGTGGACACCCCGCCGCGCCGGCCCAGGAAACCGTGCGCGGCACCAGCCAGCGCGGGATGGGTCAGAACCTCGACGCTCATCCCTGCAAGCTCTTGCTCACCTGCTCGCGCACATCGCGCGAGAGCCGGGGCGCGGCGGCGATGCGCTCAAGCTCTGCCCGCATCTTGGCTGCGCGCGCCGGCTCGATCCGCCGCCAGCGGCCAAGCGGCGCCACGAACCGCGCCGCGATGTTGCCGTTGATCGGGTCGAGCGCCAGGATCAGGTCGGCAATCAGCGCATAGCCGGCGCCATCGGCGGCATGGAACGCCTGCGGGTTGGCGGCAAAGGCCATGTAGAGCGCGCGGACGCGGTTGGGATTGGTCAGCGTGAAATCGACATGCTGCGCCAACGCGCGCACGTGATCGAGCGCCTTGGGGTGGAGCGAGCCGGCCTGGAGCGAGAACCACTTGTCGATCACCAGGCGGTTGTCGGCAAAACGGTCGTGAAAATCGGCCAGTGCCGCCGCGCGCTCGGGCACGTCGAGGCCGCACAGCACCATGAGCGCGCCCTGGCGATCGGTCATGTTGTCGGCGGCGTCATACTGCGCCTTGGCCAAAGTGGCCGCCTGCGCGGGATCGGCCGCAGCGAGATAGACCAGCGCCTGCGTCTTGAGCTTGCGCGCGCCGCGTGCTGCGGCGTCGAGGCCATAGGGTACCGCGCTGCACCGGTCGTGAAGGCTGCGCCAGGCATCGCCCAGTTCACGCCCCAACCAGGCCTTGAGCGCCTCGCGCTCGGCATGGACGCGTGCCGGATCGACGGGCGTGATCTGTTCGGCCAGATAGGCCTCGCCCGGCAGCATGACGAGTTCGCCGCGCATCAGGTCATCAAGCGCCGCATCGGCCAGGATCGCGCCGAGCGCCCCGCCGATGGCCCCACGCCCGGCCGCACGCGCCGCGTCGTCCAGGCGGTTTTCCACCGCTGCCACCAGATGCTGCACCACAAGTTGCTGCATGGCTTCATAGCGGGCAAAGGCATCGTCGTCGTGCGCGGCCAGGAACACCAGGTCTTCCACGCTTTGCGGCGCATTGATCGCCACCGGCGCGGAAAACCCGCGGTTGATCGACAGCACCGGCGCCTGGGCAAAGCCATCGAAAGTGAAGACCTGCCTCGCCTCGTTCAGCACGATCAGGTGCTCGCCACCATGGGCGCCGCTCGCACGGTCGAACAGGGCGGTGCGCAAGGGGATGACCATCGGCTGCTTGACCGGCTGGCCCGGAGTTGGCGGCAAGCTCTGCCGGAATGCCAGGGTAACGGTGCCGGTGGCGGCATCGTGCGTCATGCTCACGTCAACCTGCGGGGTCCCGGCCTGCTCGTACCAGCGGCGGAACTGCGCAAGATCCAGTCTCGCGCCTTCCTCGATGGCCGTAACGAAATCCTCGCAGGTCGCAGCTTCGCCATCGTGGCGTTCGAAATAGAGATCGGTGCCCGCGCGGAATCGCTCGGGGCCGGCCAGCACGGTCATCATGCGGATGACCTCGGCGCCCTTGTTATAGACGGTCGCGGTGTAGAAATTGCTGATTTCCTGATAGGAATCCGGGCGGATCGGATGGGCGAGCGGGCCTGAATCCTCGGGGAACTGGGCGCTGCGCAAAACGCGCACATCCTCGATCCGCTTGACCGGGGCCGATCCCTGGTCTGCCGAGAACTGCTGGTCGCGCAGCACGGTGAAGCCTTCCTTCAGGGAAAGCTGGAACCAGTCGCGGCAGGTGACGCGGTTGCCCGACCAGTTGTGGAAATATTCGTGCGCCACCACGCCTTCCACGCCGTCGTAATCGCTGTCGGTCGCGGTTTCCGGATCGGCCAGGATATAGCGGGTGTTGAAGACATTGAGCCCCTTGTTCTCCATCGCCCCGGCGTTGAAATCCGAAACCGCAACGATGTTGAACAGGTCGAGATCGTATTCCCGGCCATAGACCTTCTCGTCCCAGTCCATCGAGGCGATCAGCGCGCGCATGGCGTGCGCCGTGCGGGTTTCATCGCCCGCGCGCACCCAGATCGCCAGGTCCACCTTGCGGCCCGACATCGTGGTGAACGTGTCCCGCGCGGCCACCAGATCGCCCGCCACCAGCGCAAAGAGATAGGAAGGCTTGGGCCAGGGATCGTGCCAGATCGCCCAATGCGTGCCATCGTCTTCCTCGCCGCTATCCATCGGATTGCCGTTGGACAGCAGCACCGGGAACGCCGCCTTGTCGCCCGTCAGCGTGACGGTGTAGCGGCTGAGCACGTCGGGCCGGTCGGGGAAGAAGGTGATGCGGCGAAACCCTTCGGCCTCGCACTGGGTGCACAGCAGCCCGCCCGAGGCATAGAGCCCGGAAAGCTGGGTATTGGCGGTGGGGTCGATCGTGGTCTCGATCGTCACCTGGTGCGCTTGCCCCGCCAATTCGATCACCAGGTCGTCGCCGTCCATGGTCCAGGCATTGTGCGGCTCGCCATCCACGGCCACGCTTTGCGCCGCCAGGCCATCGCCGTTGAGCCGCAACGGACCGCCATCGCCGTCCGCATTGCGCTCCACATCCAGCGTAGCCGTGACCTGCGTGGCCGCAAGATCGAGCAGGAAATCGAGCGCGATATCGGGCACCAGCCACGCGGGCGGGCGATAATCGGCGCGCTGGATCACGACGGGCGGCTGGCTGGCTGAATCCTTCATGCCCCAGACTTAGGTACCTGGGCGCCAAGGGGCAATTGAGCAAATCCGAAACAGACGATAATTAGCGGTATATAGAGCCCCCTCATCTTCAAAGGATGGGGTTGGGGGTGGTGGAGGCCGGCGCGACACATGACCAATGACCAAACCGGCAAAGCGCAGGCCCGCCACCTGTTCGTCTTCGGCATGGGCTATGCCGCGCAAGTCCTTGCCCAAACCCTGCGCGCACAAGGCTGGCAGGTGGAAGGCACGGGCCGGGCAGGCACGGTCGACTTTGCCGATGCGGATGCCGTGCAGGCAGCCCTGGCGCGGGCGAGCCATGTGCTGTCATCCGTGCCGCCCGCGCGCGAAGGCGGCGATCCCGTGCTCCAAACCTATGGCGCGGCGCTGGCCGCCTGGCCGGGCGCATGGATCGGCTATTGGTCTGCCACCGGCGTCTATGGCGATGCGCGCGGCGCCTGGGTGGACGAGACCGCACCGGTCGGCGGCGGCCGCCGTTCGGCGCGCGTTGCCGCCGATCTCGCCTGGCAGGCACTGGACCCACGCGTGCGCGTGCTGCGCCTGCCAGGCATCTATGGACCGGGCCGCAGCGTGATCGACAAGCTGCGCGAAGGCAGCGCGCACCGCATCATCGCCCGCGACCAGGTGTTCAGCCGCATCCATGTGGACGACATTGCCGGTGCGACCATCGCCGCTTTCGCAGGGCCTCCCGGCATCTACAACCTGGCGGACGATGAACCCGCCAGCCAGAACGCCGTGGTGGAGGAAGCCGCGCGTCTCACCGGCCTGCCCCTGCCGCCGCTGCTCACGGCCGATGCTGCGCAGCTTTCGCCCATGGCGCGGGGGTTCTATGCCGAAAGCCGCCGCGTGACTGCGGGCAAGGCACGGCGGCTGCTGGGCTGGCAGCCGCTCTTTCCCACTTATCGCGAAGGATTGCGCGCCCTGAGCGCCATGACCAGCCCCACCATCGCCAGCACCGAACCAGCCACCGCCAGCGCCGTCCAGCGATAGCCCTCGAACAGGGTGGACAGCGTCATCGCCACGACCGGCACCAGCACCCCGTTATAGGCCGCGCGGCCCGCGCCCATGTCCTTGAGCAGCTGGAAATAGAGCGGAAAGGTGATCACCGACCCCACCAGGCTGAGGTAGAGCACGCCCGAAACATAGGGCCATGTCCGGTCGAACGACGGCGGCCCCGACAGCGTGAGCGCGATCAGCCCGTCGGCCAGCGTGCCGATCACCATTCCCCACGCCAGGATCGGCAAGACCGGGCGCGAGCGCGCCGCGCCCGAGGCCTGGATCACATTGGCGACCGAGGCGCCCAGGATCGAGATCGTGACCATGCCGATGCCCAGCCACGGTGTCGTGGTGGCCGGCGCCACGCGCACTTCGTTCATCACCAGCAGGGTGATGCCCGCCAGAGCCACGGCCGAACCGGCCCAGAATCCGCGTGCCACGCGCTGGCCCAGGAAGACATGCGCGAGCAAGGCATTGGGCACCATCAGCAGCGCATAGAGCACCGCGACGAGGCCAGAGGTGAGATGCTGTTCGGCCGGGTAGAGGAACTGGTAATTGATCGTGAAGTGAAACAGGCCAATGCCCGCCGCCAGGCGCCAGCCCTGCGCATCCAGCCGCAGCGAATCGCGCCGGCCGATCGCCAGCACGAACGTGCCCAGCGCCGAGACCGCAAAGCGATAGCAGACCGACCAGGCCGGCGGCACGCTGCCCGCCCCGCCCTTGATCACCAGCCAGGTTGAGCCCCAGATCAGCGCCACGGCCAGGAATGGCAGGACCACGCGCGGCCGCAGCAGGCTTTCGCCCGCAGGCGTGCTTGCCCCCTTCACAAGTTGCGAACGGCGCGGGCGAGCGCGGCAACATGGGCAGGGTCGGTGTTCCACGCGGTCACCAGCCGGGCTGCCCCAACCGTGCCGGCCGGCGCCGGCCAATCGTAGAAATCAAAGCCCATGGAACGCAGCGCGGTCTTTTCCTCGTCCGACAGGGCAACGAACAGTTCGTTCGCTTCCACCGCGTGCAGCAGGCGCCCCGTGCACGCTGCCGCCAGTTCCTGCGCGGCGGCATTGGCAGCACGGGCGTTTTCCAGCCACAAGTCATGCTCCAGGATGGCCAGGATCTGCGCTGCCATATAGCGCCCCTTGGACTGCAGGTGCCCGGCGCGCTTGCGGCGGAAGCGGATCGTCTCGGCCAGGTCTTCGTCGAACAGCACGATCACTTCGGCCCCCAGCCCGCCGTTCTTGACGAACCCGAACGTCATGGCATCGACCCCGGCCTGGGCCGTGAGCGCGGCCGGCTCGCAATCGAGAAACGCCACGGCATTGGCAAAGCGGGCGCCGTCCATGTGCAGGCCAAGGCCCCGCGTGCGCGCCAGCGAGCCGATCGCGGCCACCTCGTGCGGGCGATAGACGCGGCCATATTCGCTGGCCTGGGTAATCGAGATGGCATGGGGCTGCACCTGGTGCACGCCGGGCCGAATCAGGTCGATCGCGGCAGCGATGGTTTCGGGCGTCAGCAGGGCGCCTTCGCCTTGCGCCAGAATCAGCTTGGCACCATGGGTGAAAAAGCCCGGTGCGCCGCCCTCGTCGGTCTCGATATGCGCTTCGCGATGGCAGATCACGGCGCCGTGCGGCGGCACCATCGCGCTCAGCGCCAGGCAATTGGCGGCCGTGCCCGTGGCAACCAGCAGCGCGGCGCAGGGCGTGCCGAACAGTGTCGAAAACGCGTCGTCCAGCGCGCGGCTATAGGCATCGGCGTCATAGGCGAAATCGGGAGCGTCGGCGGCCTGCATCGCCCCCCAGAGACGGGGGTGGACGGAAGCGGCGTTGTCGGAGAAAAAGTGCATGGAAACCGCCATGACCGTGAAGACGTTGTGCGGTCAAGCCACCCTTTTTCTGCAGGGCGATCTGGAGAATACCCTTGAGCGAGACCTCACCCGAGACCGTTTCCATCCGCCACGACAACCAAGGCAGCCACGGCGCCTACCATGCCACAGTGCCTGGCGAAGCGGCCGAAGGCCTGCTGACCTGGCGCGAAGCCTCGCCCGGCGTGGTGGTGGCCGATCACACCCTCGTGCCCGGCGCCATCGGCGGCCGTGGCGTGGCTGCCCGCCTGGTCGAGGCGCTGATCGCCGACGCGCGCGCGCAGGGCTGGAAGATCGTGCCGGCCTGCAGCTATGTCGCCGCGCAATTCCGCCGCCATCCCGAATGGGCCGATTTGCAGGCGTGAAAACCGCGCCGCAAAGTGGGGCCGGCGATAACTGCAGGTCGAGTTTGACGGGAAATGGTGCTGCTGGGGAGGATTGAACTCCCGACCTCAGCCTTACCAAGGATGCGCTCTACCACTGAGCTACAGCAGCACACCATTTCCGCAAAAAGCGCGGGGCCAAGCCGCCGGCTTTTGCCACGACGGCGGGTGGCCGCCGGTGGAGGCGCGCTATTGGCCGCACGGGTTGGCAAAGTCAAGCAGGGTTGCGGACAAAAAATTCCCACGGCAAAGAACCTTTGCCATGACCCGCTCCCATTCTGCGCCACCACCTCCCAGCCGCGAAGATCGCCTTGCCCAGCGCCTGCGCGAGAATTTGCGCCGCCGCAAGGCGCAGGCGCGCGCCCTGGCGCAGGGGGAGGACGAAGCGGGTTCGCAATCGCCCCCCGAAACGCAAGTTTAGGTCCGCAAAGCCGGAGTCGCCTTTCCAAATCGGCCTCGGCCCGCTAGGGGCCGCGGTTCCCTTCTTGAAAGCAGGAAGCCTCGATGCCCCGTTTGATCCTGATTCGTCACGGCCAGTCGCAATGGAACCTGGAAAACCGCTTCACCGGCTGGTGGGACGTGGATGTGACCGAAAAGGGCGCAGCCGAGGCCTTTGCCGCCGGCCAGTTGCTCAAGGACAAGGGCGTGCTGCCCACCGTGGCGTTCACATCGTTGCAGACCCGCGCGATCAAGACGCTGCATCTGGCGCTGGAGGCCGCTGGCCGCCTGTGGGTGCCGGAAACCAAGGACTGGCGCCTGAACGAACGCCACTATGGTGGCCTCACCGGCCTCGACAAGGCGGAAACCGCTGCCAAGCATGGCGACGAGCAGGTCAAGGTGTGGCGCCGCAGCTTCGACATTCCGCCCCCGGTGCTGGAAGCGGGCAGCGAGTTCGATCTCTCGGCCGATCCGCGTTATGCCGGGATCGCCGTTCCCGCGACCGAGAGCCTCAAGGACACGATTGCCCGCGTGCTGCCCGCTTACGAGGAACTGATCGTGCCGGCGCTCAAGGCCGGGGAAACCGTGATCGTTTCGGCCCATGGCAATTCGCTGCGCGCGCTGGTCAAGCACCTGTCGGGCATTTCCGACGATGAGATCACCGGCCTGGAAATCCCCACCGGACAGCCGATCGTCTATGAACTGGACGACAACCTAGCCGAAGTGGAACGCTATTACCTGTCCGAGCGCTGAGCGCGGCGGGCCGAGGGGGAATCGGGGATGACCGAAAGTGCGCAAGGCGCGCAGGTTGCCATCATCATGGGCAGCCAGTCCGACTGGGAAACGATGAAGAACGCTGCCGCCGTGCTGGAAAAGCTCGGCGTGGCGCACGAATGCCGCATCGTTTCGGCCCATCGCACGCCCGACCGGCTGGTGGACTTTGCCAAGACCGCGCACAGTGCCGGCTTCAAGGTGGTGATCGCCGGGGCTGGCGGTGCCGCGCACCTGCCGGGCATGGTCGCGTCGATGACGCACTTGCCCGTGCTGGGCGTGCCGGTGGAATCCAAGGCGTTGAAGGGCATGGATAGCCTGCTCTCGATCGTGCAGATGCCCGGCGGCATTCCGGTGGGCACGCTGGCGATCGGCGCGCCGGGCGCGACCAACGCCGGCATCCTTGCCGCCTCGATCCTGGCCACCACCGACGATGCGCTGGCACAGCGGCTGATCGCCTTCCGCCAGGCACAGACCGACGCCGTGGCCGAGGTTCCGCAATGAAGACAGTTGCGCCGGGCGCGACCATCGGGATTCTGGGCGGCGGCCAGCTGGGCCGGATGATGGCCATGGCTGCGGCGCAACTGGGCTATTGCACCCATGTCTATGCCCCCGAACCGCGCGGCGAATCCGTGGCGGCCCACGTGAGCGCGGCCTATACCCAGGGCGCCTATGACGACGAAACCGCGCTGGCCGCGTTTGCTGCCCAAGTGGCTGTCGTCACCTATGAATTCGAGAATGTGGCCGCGGCTCCCCTCGGCGCGATGGCCAGCCATGCCCCGCTGTTTCCGCCCGCGCGCGCGCTGGAAGTGGCGCAGGACCGGGTCAACGAGAAGTCGTTCGTCGAACAGCTGGGCGGCACCCCGGCCCCGTGGATGCAGGTGGATGGACCGGCAGACCTTGCCCGCGCGGTGGCAACGATCGGCACGCCCGGCATCCTCAAGACCCGGCGTGACGGCTATGACGGCAAGGGCCAGTGGCGGATCCTGTCGGCAGACGAGGCGCAAGGCCTCGACCTGCCCGCCGTGCCGCTGATCTACGAAGGCTTCGTGCAGTTCTTTGGCGAGTTTTCGGTAATCCTGGTGCGCGCGCAGGACGGCGACGTGCGGTTCTGGGACAGCGCACAGAACGTGCACGAAGACGGCATCCTCGCCCGCTCCACCTTGCCCGCGCCCGCCGATATCGCAGCGCAAGTGCCCGCCGCACGGGCCCTGGCGCAAAAGGTGGCGCAGGCGCTCGATTACGTGGGCGTGCTGACGCTGGAATTCTTTGCCACGGCCAATGGCCCGGTGTTCAACGAAATGGCCCCGCGCGTGCACAATTCCGGGCACTGGAGCATCGAAGGCGCGCTGGCCAGCCAGTTCGAGAACCATGTGCGGGCCATCCTGGGCCTGCCGCTGGGCAGCACCGGGCTGGTGACGGCGGGTGCGGTGATGGACAACCTGATCGGCGATGCCGCCGATGCCTGGCCGCAATTGCTGGCCGATCCCGCCGCGCACCTGCACCTTTACGGCAAGGCCGAAACGCGCCCCGGTCGCAAGATGGGCCATGTCACCCGGCTTGTCACCCGGCTGGTGAAATAGGCGATGGGCGCCGCGCTGTTCCTGATCGTGGCCCGCGCCGACGATGGCACGATTGGCGATAAGGGCACGCTGCCCTGGCGTATTTCCGCCGATCTCAAGCGGTTCAAGGCGCTGACCATGGGCAAGCCGATGATCATGGGCCGCAAGACGTTCGAATCGCTGCCCGGCCTGTTGCCCGGCCGCCGCCATGTGGTGCTGACGCGCGATGCCGCGTGGAGTGCGCCGGGGGCAGAGGTGGTCCACAGCCTGGAAGCGGCGCTCGCCAGCGTGGCCGATGTGCCTGAGGCGGCGGTGATCGGCGGCGCGGAAATGCTGGCGCTGTTTGCGCCGCGCGCCACCCGCTGGGAATTGACGGAAGTGCACGGTGCCTTTGCCGGCGACACGACCATGCCCTATCCCGGCGCTGCATGGCGCGAAACGGCGCGCGTGGAGCATGAGGCGGGCGTTGGCCATCCGGCCTACACTTTCGTGACGCTGGACCGCAGCCCCGATATGCAGGAAAGCTCCAGGCCATGATCCGGCTCAATGCACGCGAGCGCGTGCCCGAAAACTGGCGCGGTGCCATCGTGGCATTGGGCAATTTCGATGGCTTCCACCTGGGGCACCAGGCTGTGGTGGCAGAGGCGATCCGCTGGGCGCGCGCCGAGGGGCGGCTGGTGATGATCGCCACGTTCGATCCCCATCCGGTCAGCCACTTCGATCCCAAGGCACCGCCGTTCCGCCTCACCTCGCTCGATCAGCGGCAGGAACTGTTCGCGGCCGCCGGCGCCGATGCCATGCTGGTGTTCGAATTCGATGACGTGCTGGCCCAGACCAGCGCGCAGGAATTCGTGGCCGGGCTGCTGGCCGATCGCATCGGTGCGGCCGGCGTCGTGACGGGGGAGGATTTCACCTTTGGCCGGCAGCGCGGCGGCAATGTCGCCGCCTTGCGCGATCTGGGCGCGGCCTGCGGGCTTGCCGCGCGCGCCGTTGGCCCGGTGCTGCGCGATGGGCTGGCGGTTTCCTCCAGCCGGGTGCGCGATGCGCTCAAGGCCGGGGACTGCGCCACGGCAGCCGCCTTGCTGACGCGGCCCTTTGCCATTCGCGGCATTGTCCAGCATGGCGACAAGCTGGGCCGCACCATCAACTATCCCACCGCAAACCTTGCCATGGGCAAGTACCTGCGCCCGGCCTACGGCATCTATGCCGTCAAGGGCCGCCTGCCCGATGGCACCGAACTGCTGGGGGCGGCCAACATGGGCATCCGCCCCACGTTCGATCCGCCCAAGGAACTGCTGGAGCCGCATTTCTTCGATTTTTCCGGCGATCTCTATGGCCAGGAAATCGAAGTGAGCTTTCACCACTTCCTGCGGCCCGAAGCCAAGTTCGACAGCCTGGACGCGCTGGTCGCGCAAATGGCGCGCGATTGCCTGGAAGCGCGGCGCCTGCTGGAACACGGCTGATATCCGCATCCATTGTGGCGCGATTCCGCACCGCACGGTTGACATGGCGCGCCGCCCCGCCACGATCGCCATCGATTTGACTTGCAAGGAAATGGTATGATCTGGTTGCGTGGCGCCTTGTTCACCGGGGCGCTGGCCTTTCTGGTGCTCACGTTCGTCAATGCCAGTTGGCTGGTAACGGCCCCGCCCGGACGCCCACGCCTGATTGCCAATGGCGGCATTGCCCAGGATTACCAGCCCGGCGGCCGCGCCACGCCGTGCCCCGCGCGCGCCATCCTCCCGCCACTCCACGCGATCCTGGAAGACACCGCGCGCGCCGTGTTCACCGCGCGGCGCATGGGTGCCGATTACGTGGCGATCGACGTGGTGCGCACGGCAGACAATCACCTGGCACTCTATCCCGATACCGACCTGGGCTGCCGCACGGAAGCGACCGGCCCGGTTTCGCAGATGACGATGGCACAGCTGGCCAAGCTCGACGCCGGCTATGGCTATAGCGCCGACGGCGGCAAGACTTTCCCCCTGCGCGGCAAGGGCCTGGGCCTGATCCCCTCGCTCGACGAAGTGCTGGCGGCAAGCCCGATGGGCCGCTTCATCTATCGCTTTCCGGGCAACGATGTTGCCGCCGTGCCGCTGCTGGTCGAAAGCCTGGAGCGCAATGGCCACGATGCCCGCAGCCTGGGCGAAGGGTTTGTCGGCAATGCCGCGCTTGTGGCTGCGGTCGACAAGGCGCTGCCCGGCGCCTGGACGATCGACCCGGCCAAGGGCCGCGCCTGCGCCAGCGACTATCGCTGGAAAGGCTGGACCTCGCTGGTGCCCGCCACGTGCCAGAATGCCACGATGATCGCCACGCTGGACAATGCGCTCACCCTGTGGGGCTGGCCCAACCGGGTGCAGCAGCGGATCGAGGGCGTGGGCGGCCATATCCTTGCCGTGGCCAGCGATGGCAGCGGGGATAGCCTGGGCACCGGGCTGCGCCATGCGCGCCAGTTGCCCGATGTGCCCGCCGCCTTCCATGGCGCGGTGCTGGTGGATAATTTCTGGACCGTCGCCCCGGCCCTGCGCCCCGACATGGATGCGCGGACCAACGCCGAAGCCGTGGCGGCGCAGGATCGGGACGAGAATACGCCCTGACCTTGGGGATGCGCCCCCCCCCCCACACACAACCGCCGCCCCACTCCCTTCGTCACCCCGGACTTGATCCGGGGTCCAGCTTGACAGCTTGCGCCGCGCTGGAATTCCAGCTGGACCCCGGATCAAGTCCGGAGTGACGTTGCTTGTTGTCGGGAGTGGGGCGCTGGTCTTGCCCTCCCCCGCAACAGGCGTTTGCAGGAATCCGCACAGGCGGCTAAGGCCCGCCGATCATGACCGACAAGCGCGACTATCGAGACACCGTCTTCCTGCCGAAGACCGATTTCCCCATGAAGGCCGGGCTCCCGCAAAAGGAACCGGGCATTCTCGCGCGTTGGCAGGATGAAGACATTTACGCCCAGCTGCGCGCCGCGCGCGAGGGCCGGGAAAAGTTCATCCTCCACGATGGCCCGCCCTATGCCAATGGCGACATGCACATCGGCCATGCCCTGAACCATATCCTCAAGGACATGGTGGTGCGCACCCAGACCCTGCTGGGCAAGGACGCGCCCTATGTGCCCGGCTGGGACTGCCACGGCCTGCCCATCGAGTGGAAGGTCGAGGAAGAGTACCGCAAGAAGAAGAAGAACAAGGACGAGGTTCCGCCCAAGGAATTTCGCGCCGAATGCCGCGCCTATGCCCAGAAGTGGGTGGACGTGCAGCGCGAGCAGCTGAAGCGCCTGGGCATCAACGCCGCCTGGGATCGGCCCTACCTGACCATGGATTTCCAGGCCGAAGCCACGATCGTGGGCGAGCTTTTGAAGTTCGCGGAAAGCGGCCAGCTCTATCGCGGCGCCAAGCCGGTGATGTGGAGCCCGGTGGAAAAGACCGCGCTGGCCGAAGCCGAAGTGGAATACGAGGACATCGTTTCCACCCAGATCGACGTGGCATTCGAGATCGTGGACTCGCCGGTCGAAGCGCTCAAGGGCGCTTACGCGGTGATCTGGACGACCACACCGTGGACGATCCCGGTCAACCAGGCGCTCGCCTATGGGCCTGAGTTGGAATACGCGCTCTGCCGCGTCGGCGAAAAGATTGGCGACCATGATCGCCCACAGCCGGTTGAATATGTCCTGATTGCCTCAGCTCTTGTCGGCGCTTTTGAAAACCGCCTTGGATTTCGGGTGATTCCGACCCGCATGGTCAAAGGCGCCGACCTCGCCGGCACCGTGGCCCGCCACCCGATGCACGCTCTGGGCGGCTTCTTTGCCGAGCCGCGCCCGCTGCTCGCCGGCGATTTCGTCACCACCGATTCGGGCACCGGCCTGGTGCACATGGCGCCCGACCATGGTGAGGACGACTTTGCGCTGTGCAAGGCGCACGGCATCGAGCCCAAGTTCGCTGTTCAAGCAGACGGTAAGTATCGCGAAGACTGGCAATGGGTTGGTGGCCTCGGTCCGGTCGTCCCTTACAGCCCCAAGGGCCAAGACAAGTTCAACGCGCCTGACGGTCCAGTCTGTTCCGCATTGCAAGAAGCCGATGCGCTCCTCGCAGTAAGTCCCTATCCGCACTCCTACCCGCACTCCTGGCGCTCAAAGGCCAAGGTCATCTATCGCTGCACCCCGCAGTGGTTCGTGCCAATGGATCAGGCCCGCGATGACGGCACGCTGCGTGAAAAGGCGGTGGCCGCGATTGCCGCCACCCGCTTCGTGCCGGAAAAAGGCCGCAACCGCATCGGCGCCATGGTCGAAGGGCGGCCCGACTGGGTGCTCTCGCGCCAGCGCGCCTGGGGTGTGCCGATCACGCTGTTCGTCAACCGCCAGACCGGCCAGTACCTCGCCGATCCCGAAGTGAACGCCCGCATCATTGCCGGCGTGCGTGCCGAAGGGGTGGACGCCTGGGACGACGAGCGCGCGCAGGCGTACCTGGGCGACGCGTACCGGTTGGACGACTACGAGCGCGTTACCGACATTCTCGACGTGTGGTTCGATTCGGGTTCCACCCATGCCTTCGTGCTGGAATCGGGCCGCTGGCCCGAACTGCGCTGGCCGGCCGATCTCTATCTCGAAGGCTCCGACCAGCATCGCGGCTGGTTCCAGTCCTCGCTGCTCGAAGCCTGCGCCACGCGCGGCCGCGCGCCTTATGATGCCGTGCTCACCCACGGCTTCACGATGGACGCCAAGGGCCTCAAGATGTCCAAGTCTTTGGGCAACACGATCAGCCCGCTCGACCTGATGCGCGATTACGGTGCCGATATCCTGCGGTTGTGGGCGCTGTCGGTCGATTTCACCGAAGACCACCGCATCGGCAAGGAAATCCTGGCCGGCGTTGCCGACCAGTATCGCAAGCTGCGCAACACGTTCCGCTACCTGCTCGGCGCACTCGAAGGCTTCGGCGAGGATGAGCGTGTAGCGCCGCAGGACATGCCCGAGCTGGAACGCTACATGCTGGCGCGCCTCGGCACGCTCGACGCCACGCTGCGCACCGCCGTGGCGGACTATGACTTCAACACCTATGTCCGCGCGCTGACCGAGTTCTGCAACGAAGACCTCTCGGCGTTCTTCTTCGATATCCGCAAGGACAGCCTCTATTGCGATGCGCCCGGCGATGCCAAGCGCCGCGCCTATCGCACCGTGCTCGACACGCTGTTCCATGCCCTCGTCCGCTATGGCGCGCCGGTCCTGGTCTTCACGGCCGAGGAAGTGTGGCAGAGCCGCTATCCCGGCGCCTCTGTCCACTTGCTGGAATGGCCCGAACTGCCGCAGGTGCAGGCCGACATCGCCAAGTGGGACGCACTGCGCGCCCTGCGCACCAGCGTGAACGAAGCGATCGAGCCGCTGCGCCGGGAAAAGGTGCTGGGCTCGGGCCTGGAAGCCAAGGTCACCGTGCCGGCCGATGCGCCGGACGCCGAAGGCGGCCTGGCGGAACTGTTCATCAGCGCGACAGTTACCCGCGGGCAGGAGCTTTCCGTGACCCGAACCGATGACCACAAGTGCGGCCGTTGCTGGCGCCACCTTCCCGAAGTGACCGAAGACGGCGCGCTGTGCGATCGCTGCGACAGGGTGGTGGCGGCGCTGGACGGGCAAACCGCGTGAGCCTGTTCACCCGCAACCGCCTGGCCGGCTTCGCCCTGGCGCTGGCCACCTTCGGCCTCGATCGCGGGGTCAAGGCGTGGATCGCGGGGCCGCTGGCCCTGCCCGAACAGGGTGCGATCTATATCACCAGCTTCTTCAACTTGCGCTGGACGCAGAACCTGGGCGTGTCGCTGGGCCTGTTCAGTGCTAATTCCAGCGAAGGCAAGCTGGCCCTGCTGGCAATGACCGGGTTGATCGCGCTGGGCGTGATCGTGTGGATGCTGCGCGAGAAAGCGATGGGCGAACTTGCTGGCCTGGCTTTCGTGCTGGGCGGGGCGATGGGCAATATCTATGACCGCTTCACGCGCGGCTATGTGATCGATTATGCCGATCTGCATTTCGGCGAATTTCGGCCCTTCCTGATTTTCAACCTGGCCGACGCGGCAATCACGCTGGGCGTGCTGATCCTGCTTGCCCGCTCGCTGTTTTCGCGCGAAAAGCGCGAACCGGGCAACCCCAGCCCCACGGAGATTTAAGTAATGCGCAAAGCCGTCGCCCTTGCCTTTCTCGTTTCGGCCGGGAGCTTTTTGGCTGCGTGCAGCTCCAACAGCTCGCTGTTCAACCGCGTGCGTCCCGATGAATTTGCAGTCAGCCGCCAGGCGCCGCTGGTCGTACCGCCCGATTTCGCGCTGACCCCGCCCAACCCCGGCGCCCCGCGCCCGCAGGATGTCGATTCCTCGCGCCAGGCGCTCGACGCGCTGTTCGGCGGCCCGGCCCCGCGCAGTGCGGTGGAAACCGATGCCTTGGGCAAGGCCGGCGCATCGGCCACCGGCATCCGCAGCACCGTGGGCGATCCGCAGACCAAGACCGTGGCCAAGGGCGCCCAGGTCAAGGATATCCTGGCCGCACCGCAAGGCGACGGCCAGGAAGCACGCGCTTCCATTCCGGGCTGATCGCTGGCGGTAAGTCCTTTTGCATCGTCACCCCGGATCAAGTCCGGGGTAACGAGTTCTTTTGACGGAAGCTCAGCCGGCGCCGCAGCCGTGAATTTGGCAGCGCCCGACCTCTCTCTTCATCCTGCGTTCATGCAAACCATGGCCTGAAAGCCTCGCGTCCCGCTGTTCTCGCTGGACCCATTGATGAAATGTTATATCGTTCCCATCGCAAGCGGAACGAATGGTGCGGAGAGGCCAGGAACACCACGGCGGCGGCGCGATCGCGCCCGCCGCTTGCGCACAAGGTTTTGGAGGAGAATTCGATGCGTTCCATCCTGATGCTGGGGTCTGCCGCCCTGGCGCTGGCCCCGGCCGCTGCCTGGGCCAGTGCGCCGGCCCCCGCGGAAAGCGCAGATGCCAGCGAGGCCGGATCGGACGGTGGCAGCCGAAGCAATGGTAATGGCACCACCACGGCCAGCAACAGCCAGATCGTCGTCACCGCCACGCCGTTTGGCCACCTGATCGATGATACGCCCACGATTTCCGCCCGCGTCGATGCCAGCCAGATTGCGCGGGCCGGCGGCGCCAGCATTGCCGATGCGCTGCGCGATGTGCCGGGTATTTCGGCCACGGGCTTTGCCTCTGGCGCCAGCCGCCCGATCATTCGCGGCATGGACAGCAACCGCGTGCGCATGCTCGAAGACGGCACGTCCAGTTCCGACGTGTCGGACATCGGCCCCGACCATGGCATTCCCATCGATCCGCTTTCCGCGCGCTCGATCGAAGTGGTGCGCGGCGCAGCCACCCTGCGCTATGGCAGCCAGGCAATCGGCGGCGTGGTCAACACGATCAACAACCGCGTGCCGATGACATTGCCGACACAGGCTTTTTCCGCAGAAGGCAGCACGAGCTACACCACGGTGAACAAGGGCGTGGAAACCGCCGCGCTGGTCGATACCAAGGCGGGCCAGCTGGCGCTCCATGCCGACGGCTTCTGGCGCACGACCGACAACTACGACACCCCGCTCGGCACCCAGGCGAATTCCTGGTTCAACGGCTGGGGCGGCTCGGTCGGCGGATCGTATTTCCTGCCCGGCGACAAGAGCCACGTTGGCCTTGCCGTCACGCATTATGACGCGCGCTACGGCATCCCCAGCGACACCACCTATATCGACATGCGCCAGACCAAGGTGATGAGCCGCAACAGCTTTGCGCTCGATTCGGGCCTGCTCAAGACGTTCACGCTCGACGGCAGCTATGGTGACTACCAGCATTCGGAAAAGAACCCGGATGGCTCGATCAACACCACGTTCAAGAACAAGGAATGGAACGCGCGCGGCGAATTGCTGCTCAATGCCCTGGGCGCGGTGCGCAACACCGCATTGGGCGTGGAATACCAGCACCGCGATTTCTCGGCCATCGGCGAGGACAGCAGCTATCTGAACCCGGCGACCAGCCGGAACATCGCCGGCTATCTGTTCACCGAAATCCAGCTGGCCGATCCGCTCCATGTCGAAGCCAGCGGGCGCGTGGAGAACATACGGATCACCGGCACCCCTGCCGATGGCGACTTCACCGTGCGCACCTACACGCCGGTCAGCGGCGCGATCGGCGTGCTCTACACGCCCGTGCAGGCGGTCAAGCTGGGCCTAAACTTCTCCAGCACCGGCCGCGCACCGGCCTTGACCGAATTGTTTGCGCGCGGCGCACACGATGGCCCGCAGACGTTCGAGACCGGCGATCCGAACCTCAAGATCGAGCGCGCCAATTCGCTCGAAGGCAGCCTGCGCGTGCGCCAGGGCGGCTTCCGCTTCACCGGCTCGGTCTATTACACCTGGTACAAGAACTATATCTATGGGGACCTGACGGGCCGCACCTGCGACGATGCGGGCGTGTGCACCAGCGCACCCGATGGCGAACTGCGCGAGCTGTTCTATCGCCAGCGGGGCGCCAGGTTCCGCGGCCTGGAAGCGGAAATGAGCCAGGACCTGTTCAAGACCGAACAGGGCACCTTCACCGCCAAGGTGCTTGGCGACTATACCCGCGCCACGCTGGATGCTGACAGTGCCACCGGGAGCAGCAACGTGCCGCGCATTCCGCCCTATCGCATCGGCGGCGGCCTGGCCTGGGCCGGCAAGACCATCGATGCCGGCATCATGTTCAGCCACTATGGCCGGCAGGACAAAGCGGGCGATTTCGACACGCCCACCGAGGGTTACAACAACCTCAACGTCAATCTCGCGTTCCGCCCGTTCAAGAGCCATCCGGGCATCGAACTGGCGATCGTCGGCCAGAACCTGACCGACGACACCCAGCGCCTGGCCACTGCGCTCAACAAGGATCTCGTGGTGATGCCCGGCCGCTCGGTGCGGTTCGTGCTGAAAGCCGCGACGTTCTGATCGTGCGGGGTTCCGGCCCGAGCCGGAACCCCGACCATTAAACCGCGAGGCCATCACACCGCGAGGGCTGCACCTACCCGATCAAAACCGGTGGGCGTGGTATCCTGGCTGAAGCGATAGCTCGACGCCGTGATCCCGCCGCGCACGTCGTTTTCCGAATAGATGCACAGTCCCGGATCGTTCCCCGCCGCACCGACGGCCACCATCAGCGGGATGAGATGATCCTCCTGCGGGTGAGCCGCCCGGGCGGCAGGCGCTTTTTCCCATTCCAGCAGTGCGGCGGCGCGCTCCCCGGCCGGCAGGTCCAGCAAGGTATGGCGCAACCAGGCATCGAACGCCGCCGATGCCGGTCCGGCCGTTGGGCCGAAGTTGCGCAAGTTGTGATAGCTGTAGCCCGACCCCACGATCAGCACGCCCTCGTCGCGCAACGGTGCCAGCGCACGGCCCAGCGCGAGGTGCGCGGCCACGTCATAATCGGCACGCAGCGACAGGCTGAGGACAGGAATATCCGCTTCGGGCCAGATCGGCTGGAGCATCGAGAACGTGCCGTGATCGAACCCGCGTGCGGGGTCTCGGCCCATGGCGATACCTGCGGCATCGGCAAGGTCGATCACCCGTTCTGCCAGATCGGGCGCGCCCGGCGCGGCATAGCGGATGTGATAGGTATGCTCGGGAAAGCCCGAATAATCATAGACCATGCCGGGCCGCGCCGCCGTCGATACGGTAAAGCCCACCTCTTCCCAATGGCCTGAAACCACCAGGACTGCGCGCGGGCGCGCCGGCAACTGCGCCGGCAACGCCTTGAGCGAGGCTTCCAGCCAGGCAAAATGTTCGCGGAACGGGCCATCGAGCCATGGCCAGGGGCCACCACCGTGGGACAGGAAGAAGACCGGCTGTTGCATCGCGATTGATCCTTTCCCGTCTTATCTAGGCATTGCCGGCGGCAAAGGCAGCCCGCAAAAGCCTGTGCATCTTGTTGCGGCAAATCGAACGTCGGCCGATCACCTGGGACGAAAGCACCCCAAATCACCATGGCCAAACCGTAATGTTTTGATCACGCGCCCGGCAGGGCAGAATGGCTAGACCGCTTTTCGACGGTGAGCAGCTTTGGACCCGCGACGTGACGGTCCCCTGTTCCGGTTCCGCTCGGGCTGCTCGCCGTCACCTTCTGCCGCATGGCGCGGGCCCGCTTTCACGATCGTTGATGACATGCTGGTTGACGATGCGCCGAAGGCCTGCGCCTTTGGCTGCGGCAGCTTCAACCTTGCAGTTCGGAATCCCAACGGCCGTGTCACGCCCCATTTTCTTCGATCCCACCGGCCAGCGCCGCCGCTGGACACGTCGCCTGGCCTTTGCCGTGCTGGCCCTGCTGGTGGGCATGTGCGTGGTGTTCGCCACGACGTTGGCCACGGTTTCCCCGCGCGCGCCCCTGAATTTTGTGCAGGAACGCATGGCGCCGCTGCCGCTGAAAAGCCAGGTCAGCCGCCTTTCGCATCGCCTTGCCGCGCTGCTGGGGCGCCGCGTCACGGCCCCCGCGCATATCGATGCCGCGCCGGTGACGATCGGTTTCTACCAGGCCGAAAGCGAGGAAAGCGCCGGCGCGCTGCTGCGTCATGTCGGCCAGCTGGACTGGGTTGCCCCCACGCTGATGTCGATCGACCATGGCGGCAAGCTCACCGTGACCGACGATGCCCCCATGCGCCGCATCATCGCCGGTGCGCTACATCGGCCGCTGGTGGTGCCGGTTCTCCAGAATATCCAGGCCAACACCGGATGGGATGGCGCGGGCACGGCGGCCGTCCTGGCCAATCCCGCACAGCGCCTGGCGCTGGCCAACGCGGTGGATGCCACGCTCGACAAGTCGGGCGATGCCGGCGTGATGATCGACTTCGAAAGCATGCCCAAGAGCGCGATGGCCGGGTTGCACCAGTTTGCCGCAGACCTTCATGCAAGGCTGGCGCCCAAGCACCGCCTGGTGGCGATCACCATGCCGGTGGACGATGAAAACTGGCAACCGCGCGCCTTTGCCGACGTGGCCGACAAGATCGTGCTGATGGCCTATGACGAACACTGGCAAGGCGGCCAACCCGGCCCGATCGCGTCGAACCGCTGGTTCCTGGCCCACCTGGACGACATGATGAAAGGCGTCGCGCCGGGCAAGGTGGCCGTGGCGCTGGGCAGCTATGGCTATGACTGGCACGAGGGCCATGCCGATGCGCTGACCGTGGAAGAAGCCTGGCTGGCCGCGCGAGACAGCGGCACCGTGCCGGGCTGGGACAAGGCCAGCGGCAATGCCGGCTTTGCCTATGACGACGATCCCGACACCGCCGATGGCACGCCTGCGGTGCGCCACGATATTTGGATGCTCGACGCTGCCACCAGCTGGAACCAGATGCTGATGCTGCGCCGGCTGGGCGTCGGCTCGGTGGCGCTATGGCGCCTGGGTTCGGAAGACCCCGGCTTCTGGCCGGTGCTGCAGGCATGGCACGGCGGCGCCAAGACCCTGCCCGATATTTCGCGCATCACGCAAAGCAGCAATGTCGATGTCGAAGGCAACGGCGAGATCCTGCGCATCGATGCCACGCCCACGCCCGGCACGCGCACGCTCGACACCGATCGCCGCCTCGGTCTCGTCACCGGCGAACGCTATGTCACGCTGCCCACGCCGTACATCGTGCGCCGCACCGGCGACCGGCCCAAGCTGGTGGCGCTGACCTTTGACGATGGCCCCGATCCGACCTGGACGCCGCAGATCCTGTCGGTGCTGGAAAAATACCATGTGCCCGGCACGTTCTTCGTGATCGGCGAGAATGGCGTGGCCAACCGCACCCTGCTGCAACGCATGGTGGCCGATGGCGACGAGATCGGCAACCACAGCTATACCCATCCCAACATGGCCAACAGCACGCCGGCCGGGATCAAGCTGGAACTCAACGCCACGCAGCGGCTGATCGAGGCCTATACCGGCCGCTCCACCCGCCTGTTCCGCGCGCCCTATTTCGGAGACGCCGAGCCGACCACGGCCGACGAACTCGATCCTGCGCTGATCGCGCAGAAGCAGGGCTATACCATCGTGGGCCTGCACGCCGATCCGGGCGACTGGATGCGCCGCCCGGCCGACGAAGTCGTGCAACTGACCGTCAATGCCGTGAACGCGGGCAATGCCGATCGTTCGGCCAACGTGATCCTGCTGCACGATGGCGGCGGCAACCGCGCGCAGACGGTGGCCGCGCTGCCCCGCATCATCGAACAGTTGCAGGCGCAGGGCTATCGCTTCGTGCCGGTGTCCACGCTGGCGGGGATGAAGCGCGACGATGTGATGCCGGTGGTCAAGGGCTGGGACTTGGTGGCCGTCAAGTTCGACATCGGCATCTTCGCCGTGCTCGCCGCCGCGCTCGCCACGCTCAACTGGACGTTCTTCTTCGCCATTGCGCTCGGCACCCTGCGCGCGGTGAGCCTGACGGGCCTTGCCCTGTTTCCGCAGCGGCGCATCGGCCTGCCCTGGCGCGACCGCGCGCCCGACCTGCCGGCCTACCAGCCGCGCGTGACGGTGATCATCCCCGCCTATAACGAGGAACGCGTGATCGAAGCTTCGATCCACCGCATCCTGGCGAGCACTTATCCCGCTCTCGACGTCATCGTGGCCGACGATGGATCGAAAGACGCGACGAGCAAGATCGTTGCCGACGCCTTTGGCAGCGATTCGCGCGTGCGGCTGATGACGCTGGTCAACGGCGGCAAGGCCAGCGCGCTCAACCGGGCGCTGGCCGCCGCCGATGGCGAGATCATCGTGGCGCTCGATGCCGATACCCAATTCGAGCCCGAGACCATCGCCAAGCTGGTGCGCTGGTTCGAAAAGCCGGAAATCGGCGCCGTCGCCGGCAATGCCAAGGTCGGCAACCGCGTCAACCTCGTCACCCGCTGGCAGGCGGTGGAATATGTGACCGCGCAGAACATCGAGCGCCGCGCGCTGACCCGCTTCGATGCCATCATGGTCGTGCCCGGTGCCGTGGGTGCCTGGCGGCGCGAGGCACTCAACGACGTGGGCGGCTATCCCGAAGACACCCTGGCCGAAGACCAGGACCTGACGATCGCGATCCAGCGCGAAGGCTGGAAGATCGCCTACGACGAAGACGCCGTGGCCTGGACCGAAGCGCCCGAAACGCTGCGAGCGCTTGGCAAGCAGCGATTCCGCTGGGCATTCGGTACGCTGCAATGCCTGTGGAAGCATCGCGCCGTGGTGGCGCAGCAGCGCCCCTCGGGCCTGGCGTTCATCGGCATTCCCCAGGCCTGGCTGTTCCAGATCGCCTTTGCCATCGCCTCGCCCCTCATCGATCTGGCGCTGGGCGTTTCCATTGTCGGCACGATCGTCCGGGTGGTCCAGCATG
>Ga0268266_10000677_pt1 | contig 46024 bp, 51 predicted proteins | sample KBSS13metaG_FD_190356 | JGI IMG/M metagenome (GOLD analysis project Ga0268266, IMG submission 190356) | Switchgrass rhizosphere microbial communities from Kellogg Biological Station, Michigan, USA - KBS S1-3 metaG (SPAdes) (version 2) | ecosystem: Host-associated > Plants > Roots > Rhizosphere...
ATCGGAACCCGGAAACACATAGCGGCGGTAAAGCGTAAAGCCTGCCGACATGCCGATGAGGTAGGCGACAAAGATCGCGGCACTCAGCGGCAACACGGCCGAAAGCGGAAAGCGCACCAGCCAGTTGACCGCAGCGGCAAAGCCGCCGAGGGCGAGGAAGCGCACGGTCTGGCGCTGCGACAGGGATTTCAGCGTTTCGATCATGATCAGAGCAGCCAGCTCGCGATGAACGCCAGACCCATCACCCCGCCGAGCGCGATGCTCAGCTTGTCGCGGATGGCGAAGGCCACTGGATCGTCGTTGAGTTGCTCACGATGGCAGAGCATCCAGATGCGCGAGATCCACATGAAGAGGACAGCGGGGAATACCCAGAGGAACAGCGGCTCGCGATAGAAAGCAGCGCTGAAGGCGTCATTCATGATGTAGAGCACCATGATGGTGACAGCCGTCATGCCGGTCGCCACACCCATCGCGAGGATCAGACCGGCATCGCCAGCGAGATAACCCCGGCCGCCGACGGCGCTCAGGCCTTTGGCGATGCTCTTCTGAATCTCGGTCTGGCGCTTGGCAAAGGACAGTGAGGTGAACAGGAACATCGAGAACACCAGCAGCCATGCCGACGGCGCGGCATTCACCGCGACGATGCCGAGGCCGAGGCGCATGGTGAAAAGCGCACCGAGCGCAAAGGCATCAACGATCGGCTGGCGCTTAATATAAAACGAATAACCCAGCGTCGTAGCCATATAGGCCGCGATCACGGCGAAGCTCTGGAGGCCGAGCGTAGCCGCCAGTGCGAGGCTGCCGACGATGAGGCCCGCCGCCGCCGGGATACCGTGTTTGATCCTGAGCTTGCCCGAAGCCAGTGGACGCTCGCGCTTGGTCCAGTGCCGGCGATCGTCGGCGAGGTCGAACAGGTCGTTGAGGAGGTAAGTGCCGGACGCCATCAGCGACATTGCAATGAACGCCGTAAGCGCGCGGACATCGGCAATCGGCTGTGTCGCCATGCCGGACAAAATCAGCGGCACGAATACCAAGGCGTTCTTGGCCCACTGGTGGACCCGCAATGCCTTCAGCCAGCCGCGGAGCCCAAGCCCGGGACGCTCAAATTCTGCCTCAACCGGCTTGCCGAGGCGGCGGGCCTTTGCGGCGACCTGCGAAGAGGCGCCCGCGAGAATAATCGATTCAGCCCGGGCCCAGACGGGCAGGTCGGATTTGCTGTCGCCCGCGTAGGCAAAGCCATCGGGGAATTTCTCCGCCAGCGCCTTGGCTTTGGCATTGCCCTTGAGGTTCAGCGAGCCGTCGCTGGCGATGACGAAATCGACGAAGTCGAAGCGTCGCGCCAGCCGGAGGGCCAGCAACTGATCGGCAGCGGTGGCAAGCCCGACCTGGCGGCCTGCCGCATGAGCCTCGCGGGCAAACTCGACGAGGCCGTCATTCAGCGGCAGATCATCGACCGCCAGCGCCACGCGCAGGCTGAGCTCACGTTTCAACGCAGCCTTACCGCGCATCAGCCAGAAAACGAGATCAAAGGCGCGCAGCGGGTTCGCCTTGACGTAGGCGACGGCGGTTTCGTGCAGGAGATCGGTGCGGATCAGCGCATCGTCCACGTCGAGCACCAGCGGCAGGAGATCCTGCCGGGTGGTGCTCTGTTCAAGATCGAGATCGAGAGAAAGGTCAGTAGCCATTTGCCGCGCCGCTCAGCTTGTTGTCGGCGAGAGACCTACTGCCACGCGGAACGGGCGGCCACGTAAACCCCCGGTTAACCTAAATGTCGGGCCATTTGATGAAAAATGACGTGAATGGTACGCAGTCGCCGTCCGACATTTGTCCGTAAATCGTTCATCTTGTTAAGGTTTACTTGATTAAACTCTTGCGCATTCAAGTTGAGAAGAGCGTTCGTACTGCAGCGCATCGGACGTTTTGCATTATGACCCACCCAGATACCACAGGCCCGCTCAACCTAGTCTATGATCCGGAGCTTCGGGCATCCAATTTTCAGATCAGCGGTTGGCGCCGCGGCAAGCCGTTTGTGGTCTCGGGCTGCCTGCCAGTGCCGGTGTCGCCGACATTGAGCCGCTCGCCCGCAACCAGTGTGGTGTCGAAGGAAGCGATCAAGGTGCTGCTCCGCGAGATCATCGCGGCTGTCGACCAGTCGCCCCTGCCGACGCCGGCTTCCATCAAAGAGAAAACAGCGGCGGATTAGTCTGCCCTTGGGCAAACCGCTGCGCGTCGCGCAGGCTTCTTGACTCATCCATAGCCACGCAGCTATACGTTGATCCATAGCCGGATGGATATGGATTGCGATGCCGAACGCTCAGGATGCGCTCTTCCGAACACTTGCCGATCCGACCCGGCGGGCTCTTTTCGAGCGGCTCTGTCGCGAAGGGGAGAAGACTGTCAGCGCGCTGACCGCGCGGGCAGGGGTCTCGCAGCCGGTCGTCTCCAAACATCTGAGCGTCCTGAAACAGGCTGGGCTGGTGCGCGATCGTCACGAGGGGCGGCAGACCCACTATAGCGCTCAGCTTGGCGCTCTTGCGCCGCTGGTCGACTGGACGCGGGAAATGGCGGGGTTTTGGGAAAACCGGTTCGATGACCTGGAAAACCTGATCAAGAGGATGGATCAGTGACCGAGCCTGAAACCCGCACCGTCGTCGTTGAGCGCGAGATCGCTGGTCCGCCCGAGAAGATTTGGCGGGCGCTGACGCAACCGCACCTGATCGAGGAATGGCTGATGAAGGGCGATTTCAAGCCGGTGGTCGGTCATCGATTCGATTTTCGTCGGGACCCGAAACCAGACGTGAGCGTCGTGGTCGATTGCCAGGTCCTCGAAGTCGAGCCGACAAAGACGCTCTCCTACACATGGAATGCCTACGGCCTCGAAAGCATCGTGACGTTCACGCTGACGCCGACGAGCACCGGCACGCACCTCCGCATGGAGCAGTCAGGCTTCCGACCGGATCAGCAGGCGGCGTTCAAAGGCTCGAGGGCCTCATGGCCGCATTTCCTCACCACGCTTGAGCAAGTCATCAAGCGAATGGACTAAAGGCGCGGCCCTGTCGCGCACACGAAACAACCGAAAACGGAGAACAGCCATGAAAATCAAGCTGACCACCATCTACGTGGACGATCAGGATAAGGCGCTGCGCTTTTACACCGAGGTGCTGGGCTTTGCGAAAAAGGCCGATTTCAGCAATGGCGGCTACCGCTGGCTGACCGTGACCTCGCCCGACGACGCAGATGGAGTCGAACTGCAGCTGGCGCTCAACAACAATCCGCCGGCGAAGGCCTATCAGGAAGCGATCTTCCAGCAGGGCCAGCCCGCGGTGATGTTCTTCACCGACGACATCAAGGCGGATTACGAGCGGATCAAGGCGAAAGGCGTCGAGTTCAAGATGCCGCCGACGGCTGTCACCGGCTCGACCATTGCCCAGCTCAATGACGGCTGCGGCAACATGGTCCAGATCACCCAGCTCGCGCGCTGGTAAGGAGCAGAACGATGGCAACGAAAGGTACCGGCAAGACGGCAGCTAAAGCGTCGAAAGCATTCTCCGCCGAGGAGGTCGACGCCATCAAGGAGCGTACCAGGGAAGAGGGGCGTGCCCGAAAGGGCAAAGTCGATGGCGAGGCCGAGGTGCTGGCAAAGATCGCCACGATGAGGGATGCCGACCGCGTGATGGCGGAAAGAATCCACGCCATCGTCAAAGCCAACGCGCCGGAACTCTCGCCCAAGACCTGGTACGGCATGCCCGCCTATGCCACCAGCGCCGGCAAGGTCGTCTGCTTCTTCCAGGACGCCCACAAGTTCAAGACTCGCTATGCGACGCTGGGTTTCAGCGATACGGCCAGGCTCGACGGCGGCAATATGTGGCCGAATGCCTACGCTCTCACAAAGTTGACCGCCGCCGACGAGGCACGGATTGGCGCACTGGTGAAAAAGGCCGCCGGCTGAGGGCTGACTCAGCCGCCCGAAGCTGCCGGCGTTACTTGACGGCAACAGGCCACAGCGCCTTGTTTTGGACCCCTCGGGGACCCATTTCTTCCACATCCGCTCTGGATTTTGTGCTGGCCGGAACCTCCGGCGGCACGGAGCCGTTTCAGCGGCGTGGATGCGAGGATGATGCGTCAGTTTGCCGGTGTGATCGCTGTGTCGCTTGCGTCGGTGGCCGTTGTGCCGGCCGCGCGGGCGGCTGACGTGATCAGCTACCCCACCAGCACGGCGCAGGAAGTCCCGGTAGCCTCGTCGGATGCGACCTTCGACTGGAACGGCTTTTACGCTGGGGTGTACGGCGCTTACCGGCATAGCCCGGCGGCGGGCGATCAGTTCGGCGTCGGCATAGATGCAGGCGTCAATGTCACCTTCAATTACGTGCTGGCTGGTGCCGAAATATCGGTCGAAGGGTTGGGTGGGAACGATGCAACGAGCTATGTCAGCGGCGTCGGTCGTGCTGGCCTTCTCGTAACCGACAACGCGCTCGTTTACGGCGCCGCCGGTTACGGCCTCGATACCGGTCCGGCCGATGAGAGCGATGCGCTCGTGGGCGGCGGGCTCGAATATGCGATCACCAACAACCTGTCCCTCCGTGGACAGTACCTGCACGGTATCCCGGTAACCGGCGCCAATCCCAAAGACCAGGTCACCTTAGGCGCGCAGTTCCACTTCTAGCGAACGCAGCGGCCAAACGACGCGCTGAGCCCTCGCAACGGCCCGAGCGTTGGTTACTTTTCGTTATCCGAGTTGCCTAAAATTGTCGGCAATCGGCTTGTGCCGCCTCCTTTGCGCACCGACAATGAGTGCAGTCCCGCTACCCGGGAACAGGATTTGCACCCATGCGTAAGTTTGCGTTTGCCGCCGGTCTTGTTCTGGCCGGTTTTGCCGTCAGTAGCGCCCACGCGTCCGACCTTTATCCCATGCAACCGGCGCCGGCCTACAACCCCGCAGCCTTCAGCTTCGATGGTTTCTATCTCGGCGCGCAGGGTGGCGGCATCGTCGGCGGATACACGGCCGGGTCGGTCGGTGTGGTCGCCGGCGTCAATTTCAACGTGGCCGATCCGATCATTGTCGGCGGTGAATTTCAGGCGGATTGGCTGTTCAACAGCAACAATTCGACCACCTACGATTTCTATGCCCTCGGTCGGGCAGGGACCGTCGTGACGCAGAATCTGCTGGCTTATGTCGAAGCCGGTCCGGGCTGGACCAGCAACAGCGCTGGTTATGCATTCGGTGGCGGGGGCGAGTACGCGCTCACCGACATGATGAGCGTCAAGGGAGAGGTCCTCGGTACCGGCAATTGGGGCGCCGGGCCGGGTGCGGCGAAGCTGCAGGCAGGCCTGCTCTTCCACCTTCAATAAGCGGCAGGAACTAGTCCCTCCAAGCGGCATATGACTCCTGAGCCTGGGCCCCAAAAACGGGGCCCTTTTCTTTTCGCGATTGCCCATTCAGAAAGAAGCCGAGACCGCATATTGATGACTAAACAGGTCATATTTTCTTTCCCTTGAAACAACCAAGGCGAACAGCTAAGCCCTAATCGTTCCAGGAAGCGCTGGCTCGCGCGCCCAAAATTGCCCGCAGAGCCGTCGCTTGCCGGTCGCCGAAACCGGCGACCCAGCGATAGGCTGAAGTATGACCGATTTGCTCAGCAACTACCTGCCGATTGTCCTGTTCATAGGACTTGCCGGCGTGATCGGGCTTGCCTTGTTGATTGCCCCGTTCATCGTCGCGGTGAAGAAGCCCGACCCCGAAAAAGTCTCGGCCTATGAATGCGGCTTCGACGCCTTCGACGATGCCCGCATGAAGTTCGATATTCGCTTCTACCTCGTTTCGATTCTCTTCATCATCTTCGATCTCGAAGTGGCGTTCCTGTTTCCCTGGGCCGTGGCCTTCAAGGATGTCGGCTGGTTCGGCTTCTGGTCGATGATGATCTTCCTCGGCGTTCTGACCGTCGGCTTTATCTACGAATGGCGGAAGGGTGCCCTCGAATGGGATTGACCGAAACGGGCACGCTGGTTGCCCCGCAGCCCAAAGGTATCATCGACCCGCGCACCAACAAACCGGTGGGCGCCGACGATCCGTTCTTCAAGGACATCAACGACGAGCTCGCAGACAAGGGCTTTCTCGTTACTGCGACCGATGACCTCATCACCTGGGCCCGTACCGGTTCGCTGATGTGGATGACGTTCGGGCTCGCCTGCTGCGCCGTCGAGATGATCCAGGTGTCCATGCCGCGCTATGACGTCGAGCGCTTCGGTTTTGCGCCGCGCGCCTCGCCGCGCCAGTCTGACGTGATGATCGTCGCCGGCACGCTGACCAACAAGATGGCCCCGGCGCTGCGCAAGGTCTACGACCAGATGCCCGAGCCGCGCTACGTCATTTCGATGGGAAGCTGCGCCAACGGCGGCGGCTACTATCACTATTCGTACTCCGTCGTTCGCGGCTGCGATCGCGTGGTGCCGGTCGACATCTACATTCCAGGCTGCCCGCCGACCGCCGAAGCGCTGCTTTATGGCGTGATGCTGCTGCAGAAGAAGATCCGCCGCACCGGCACGATCGAAAGGTAAGCGATGGATCAGGCAGCACTCGAATCGACGCTCACCGAGCTGGGCGCCTATTTGGCTGAAAAGCTGGGCGGCAAGCTGGTAAGCCAGGCCGTCGCCGTGCGCGAACTGACGCTCGTTGCAAGTCGCGAGTCGGTCCTCGATGTGATTCGCTTCCTCCATGACGACAGCAATTGCCGGTTCGTCTCGATCACCGACGTCTGCGGGGTCGACTATCCCGGCCGCGCCGAGCGGTTCGACGTGGTCTATCACCTGCTGAGCCCCTACCGGAACGTCCGCGTCCGCGTAAAAGTGTCGACCGACGATGTGACGCCAGTGCCGAGCATCACCGAGATTTTCCCAGGCGCCGACTGGTACGAACGCGAGGCTTACGATCTCTACGGCATTCTGTTCTCCGGCCACCCAGACCTCCGTCGCCTTCTCACCGACTACGGCTTCGATGGCTATCCGCTGCGCAAGGATTTTCCGCTGACCGGCTTCGTCGAGGTGCGCTACGACGAAGAACGCAAGCGCGTTGTCTACGAGCCCGTAAAGCTCGCGCAGGAATTCCGCAGCTTCGACTATCTGTCACCTTGGGAAGGTACGGATTACGTGTTGCCCGGTGACGAGAAGAAGTCGAACTGATGAGCGAAGCAGAACTCCGCACCTTCACCGTCAACTTTGGGCCGCAGCATCCGTCGGCGCACGGCGTACTGCGCCTTGTGCTCGAACTCGACGGCGAGATCGTCGAGCGTGTCGATCCGCATATCGGCTTGTTGCATCGCGGCACTGAGAAGCTGATCGAGTACAAGACTTATCTCCAGGCCGTGCCTTATTTCGATCGGCTCGATTACGTCGCGCCGATGAATCAGGAGCACGCCTTCGCGCTCGCCGTCGAAAAGCTGCTCGGCATCACCGTGCCGTTCCGCGGCCAGCTCATCCGCGTGCTCTATTCCGAAATCGGCCGGCTGCTCTCGCACATTCTGAACACCACGACGCAGGCGCTCGACGTCGGCGCGCTGACGCCGCCGCTCTGGGGTTTCGATGAGCGCGAAAAGCTCATGATCTTCTACGAGCGCGCCTCGGGCAGCCGGATGCATGCGGCCTATTTCCGGCCGGGCGGCGTGCATCAGGATCTGCCGCAAAAGCTCATCGATGATATCGAGGCGTTCTGCGATCCGTTCCTCAAAGTCTGCGACGATCTCGAAACGCTGCTCACCGGCAACCGCATCTATATGCAGCGCAACGCCGATATCGGCGTGGTGTCGCTCGAAGACGCGTGGAAGTGGGGCTTTTCCGGCGTGATGATCCGCGGCTCGGGCGCGCCCTGGGATCTGCGGAAGTCGCAGCCCTATGAGTGCTACGATCGGCTCGAATTCGACATCCCGATCGGCAAGAACGGCGACTGTTATGATCGTTACCTCGTCCGCATGGACGAGATGCGCCAGTCGATCCGCATCATGAAGCAGGTCATCGCGCTGCTAAACTCGCCGGAAGGCAAGGGGCCCGTCTCCTCGACCGACGGTAAAGTCGTGCCGCCGAAGCGCGGCGAGATGAAGCAGTCGATGGAAGCGCTGATCCATCACTTCAAGCTCTATACCGAGGGCTACAAAGTGCCCGCCGGCGAAGTCTACGCCGCGGTCGAGGCGCCCAAGGGTGAGTTCGGCGTCTACCTCGTGGCGGACGGCACCAACCGGCCCTATCGCTGCAAGATCAAGGCGCCGGGTTTTGCGCACCTCAGTGCCATGGATTTCCTCTGTCGCGGCCACATGCTGGCGGACGTTTCGGCCATTCTCGGCTCGCTCGATATCGTGTTTGGCGAGGTGGACAGATGAGGCGTATTGCCGTTGTCGGCCTGTTGGTTGTCGCGACCGCTGTCGCAGCGCACGCCGCGGACAAGCCGACTGTCGCCGGCTTGGTCAAGGACGGCTACGAAATCAAGGGGCTGATGCCGTCGAATGCTGGTCCGGGCATTTTGCTGCAGAAGGGCGATGATGTCGTGATGTGCTTCGTTGCCGAGACGCCCGACTCGCCTGATATCCCCACCCAATACTGCAAACCGGTGCATTAAGTGACCGGATGCTGCCTCTACGAAGCCTGAAGTTTCTGCCGGAGAACGAGCCTTGAATACTGGCATGCCTAACCTGATGCTCATGTTGTTTTTCCCGCTGATCTGCATTGGCCTCGGCGCTCTGATGGATTTCGGGCTCGTCCTGGCCCGCAGGCGCAAGCTCAGCACGTTCCCGGGCGGTGCGAACCGTTTCTACTGGGCCATAATGATTGCCGCGATCCTGAGAAGCGCCATTTTCAGCCTGATGTTCGTGCCCGCGCTGGCGCTGCAGGGACAGGTGGTCGCGGCCTATCCGGCGACGCAGATCGAACTCTCGGTGCTCATGGTGTTGCCGGCGCTGTTCGGCGCGTTTTTTGCCACGCGCCTTGAGAGGCACGTGTTCGACCTGCTCGAAAGCGGGTTGCTGCGTGACCGGACGGCGTTTCTTGCAATGCGCGGCCGTTCGCGCGGGCCGGAGGCTGGCTGATGTCCGTTCGCCGCCTCGCAGACGCTGCCATTCAGCCGCCGGCGTTCGCCTTCAACGCGGATAACGCGCGTTGGGCCGCCGCCAAGATGGCTGAGTACCCGGCTGGCCGCCAGCAGTCCGCTGTTATTCCGCTGTTGTGGCGGGCGCAGGAGCAGGAGGGCTGGGTCACCCGGCCGGCGATCGAGGCGATCGGCACCATGCTCGATATGCCCTATATCCGCGTGCTCGAAGTGGCGACGTTCTATACGCAGTTCCTGCTCAAGCCGGTCGGCAGCAAGGCACATGTGCTGGTGTGCGGCACCACGCCCTGCATGCTGCGTGGCGCCGAGGATTTGCGCGCCGTTTGCGAGCATCGCATCAACCACGAACCGCTCGAGACCAACGAGGCCGGGACGCTGAGCTGGGAAGAGGTCGAATGCCTCGGCGCCTGCGTCAATGCGCCGATGATCATGATCGGCAACGACACCTACGAAGATCTGACTGTCGAGCGCTTCGAGCAGATTCTCGATGATTTCGAAGCCGGCAAGGGCGCATCAGTAAAGCTTGGGACGCAGATCGACCGCGTGACTTCGGCGGCCGAGGGCGGCGCGACGACGTTGCTTGAAGCGCCGACGGCCGAGCGGACCTATGAGCCTTTCCCGCCACCGCCGGCTCCCGCTCCAGCACCGGGCGCGCCGGCTGCGGCTCCTGCTGCTGCGCCAGCACCTGCTGCCAAGGCAGCCGAACCGGCGCCTACGACGCCGGGCAACAAGAACCAGGTTTCTGCCGAAGCCGCGCCCGCGCTCAAAGAGCCCAAAGGTGCGCCGAAGGCAACCGTGGCCGCGGCGGACGGCGAACGCAATCAGGCGAACGTCGCGGCCAAGGCTGACGGCACGCCGAATACAGCGATGCGCGAAGGCGCCACCGGTTCTGAGTCGCCGGCTGGCAAAGTTGACGGCGGGAAGACCACCGGCAAAAAGACGCCCACGAAGCTGTTCGATGCGCCAGCGGGTCCTGCTGATGACCTCAAGATGATCAATGGCGTCGGCCCGGTCCTCGAAGGTGCGCTCAACACTATCGGCATCACGACCTGGGCACAGGTATCGAAGCTCACCGAGACGCAGATCGACGCCGTCGAGGGCGAACTGGGCTTCCGGGGCCGCGTGGCCCGCGACAACTGGCTGCAGCAGGCCGAGGTGTTGGCGCGCGGCGGCGCTGCAGAATATGAACGCGTCTTCGGCAAGAAGCCGCGGTGAGGTGAGCAATGCTCGAAGATAAAGACCGCATTTTCACCAATCTCTACGGCAAGCACGACTGGCACCTCAAAGGCGCGCAGTCGCGTGGCGCTTGGAGCGGTACCAAGGGTTTCATCGACAACGGCCGCGACTGGATCGTCAACGAGGTCAAGGGCTCGGGCCTCCGTGGCCGCGGCGGCGCCGGTTTCCCGACGGCGCTCAAGTGGACATTCATGCCCAAGGATGGCGCGGGCGACGGCCGGCCGAGCCAGTTGCTGGTCAACGCCGACGAATCCGAGCCCGGCACCTGCAAGGATCGCGAAATCCTCCGTCACGACCCGCAGCACCTCATCGAGGGTTGCCTGCTCGCCGGCCGCGGCATGGGCGCGCATATCGCCTATGTCTACATTCGCGGCGAGTTCATCCGCGAGCGGCACAATTTTGAGACGGCGGTCAAGGAAGCTTACGACGCGCGCTTGATCGGCAAGGACAACATCCACGGCTGGGATTTCGACATCGTCGTCCACCACGGCGCCGGCGCGTATATCTGCGGCGAAGAAACCGCGCTGATGGAGTCGCTGGAAGGCAAAAAAGGCCAGCCGCGCCTCAAGCCGCCGTTTCCCGCGGCGATGGGCGTTTACGGCAACCCGACGACCGTCAACAACGTCGAGTCGATTGCTGTCGTACCGGAAATACTCCGCCGTGGCGGTGCCTGGTTCGCCGGTATCGGCCGGCCGAACAACACCGGCACTAAGCTGATGTGCGTTTCAGGCCACGTGAACAAGCCGGCGACCTTCGAGGAAGCGATGGGCATCTCCTTCGAGGAGATGATCGAAAAACATTGCGGCGGCATCCGCGGCGGTTGGGACAACCTCCTCGCCGTGATCCCCGGCGGCGCGTCTGTGCCGTGCGTACCGGGCGAGAAGATCCGCCACGCGATCATGGACTTCGACGGGCTGCGCGACGTCGGGTCATCGCTGGGCACGGCGGCTGTCATCGTGATGGACAAGCAGACCGACATCATCAAGGCCATCTGGCGTCTCGCCGCGTTCTATAAGCACGAGAGCTGCGGCCAGTGTACGCCCTGCCGCGAAGGCACCGGCTGGATGATGCGCGTGATGGCCCGCATGGTCGAAGGCCGCGCTGAAAAGCGCGAGATCGACATGCTGTTCGAAGTCACCAAGCAGGTCGAAGGGCACACGATTTGTGCGCTCGGCGATGCGGCCGCGTGGCCGATCCAAGGTCTGATCCGCAACTTCCGCCACGTCATCGAAGAGCGGATCGACGCCTACACCTACAATTCCGACTCCGAGGGCGCCGTGCCCTCGATCGCGGCGGAGTAAGAGCGAGCCATGGCGAACATCAAGGTTGACGGCAAGCTCGTCGAGGTCCCGGACTACTACACGCTGATGCAGGCGGCTGAGGCTGCGGGCGCTGAAATTCCGCGCTTCTGCTACCACGAGCGCCTGAGTGTCGCCGGCAATTGCCGTATGTGCCTCATTGAGGTGAAGGGCGGACCGCCGAAGCCGCAGGCGTCCTGCGCCATGGGCGTCAAGGATTTGCGTCCTGCCCCGGATGGTTCGCCTCCGGAGATTTTCACCAACACGCCGATGGTGAAGAAGGCGCGCGAAGGGGTGATGGAGTTTTTGCTCATCAACCACCCGCTCGATTGCCCGATCTGCGACCAGGGCGGCGAGTGCGACCTGCAGGACCAGGCGATGGCCTACGGCGTCGATTCCTCGCGGTTTCATGAGAACAAGCGCGCGGTCGAGGACAAGTATCTCGGGCCGCTGGTGAAGACGTCGATGAACCGCTGCATTCTGTGCACGCGCTGCGTCCGCTTCACCACCGAAGTTGCCGGCATTTCCGATATGGGCCTGCTCGGTCGCGGCGAAGATGCCGAGATCACGAGCTACCTCGAAAAGGCCCTCGGCAGCGAACTGCAGGGCAATGTCGTCGACCTTTGCCCGGTTGGCGCGCTGACCAGCAAGCCCTACAATTTCGTCGCCCGTCCGTGGGAGCTGGTGAAGACGGAAAGCGTCGACGTCATGGACGCCGTCGGCTCCAGCATTCGCGTCGACAGCCGGGGCAGGGAAGTGATGCGCATCCTGCCGCGCGTCAACGAAGGCATCAACGAAGAGTGGATTTCCGACAAGACCCGCCACATCGTCGACGGCCTAAAATCGCAGCGGCTCGATCGTCCGTATGTGCGTAAGGGCGGCAAGCTCACGGCCGTCGAGTGGTCGGAAGCCTTCGCGGCGATTGCCAAAGCGGTAAAGGGTAAGGCGGGCAACCGGATCGGCGCCATCGCTGGTGATCTTGCCGCCGTGGAGGACATGTATGCGCTCAAGGCGCTGATGACCTCGTTTGGCTCGGGCATGATGGATTGCCGGCCGGCCATGTCGGGCATCGACAAGAACATGCCGCGCTCGGCTTACATCTTTAACCCGACCATCGCCGGCATCGACGAGGCCGACGCGATCCTCATCGTCGGCTCGAATCCCCGCCGCGAAGCTGCGGTGCTCAACGCGCGCATCCGCAAAGCCTGGCGCACGCGCAACGTGCCGGTTGCGGTGATCGGCGAGCAGGCCGATTTGACCTACGAATATCAGTATCTTGGCGCCGGCATCGAGACTTTGGCCGATGTGGCTGCCGGCAAGCTGTTTGCCGATGTGCTCGGGAAGGCCAAGAAGCCGCTGATCATCGTCGGCGAGGGTGCCGTTTCGCATGGCGCCGCTCATTCCAAGCAGATCGGTCGCGACACGATCGCGCTCGCGGCGCAGATCGCTGCCAATGGCGGCAACAACGCCGAGGGCTGGAACGGCTTTGCCCTGCTGCATAACGCTGCGGGCCGGGTCGGCGGTCTCGATATCGGCTTCGTCCCGCAGGAAGGTGGCGTCTGCTCCGCCGATCAGATTGGCCTCGCCGGCAAAGGCGAACTCGATGTGCTGTTCCTGCTCGGCGCCGACGAATACGACACGTCGGCAATGGGCAACGCGCTGGTCGTTTATATCGGCACGCACGGCGACAAGGGCGCGCACCGCGCCGACGTCATCCTGCCCGCAGCGACCTACACCGAAAAGAGCGGCACCTACGTCAACACTGAAGGCCGCGTGCAGATGACAAGCCGCGCCGTGTTCCCGCCGGGTGAAGCGCGCGAGGACTGGTCGATTTTCCGCGCCCTCAGCGCGGTGATCGGCAAGCCGCTCCCGTTCAATTCGCTCGCCGAACTCCGGGCGAAGATGTATGGCGAATTCCCGCATCTGGCGCGCATCGATCAGATCGCGCCGGGCAGCGCCGCCGATCTGGCGACCTTCGCCAAATCGAGCGTTGCGACCAAATCGGCGCCGTACGTCTCGCCGGTGACCGAGTTCCACCTGACCAACCCCATCGCCCGCGCCTCGGCGGTGATGGGCGAATGCGCGCAGCTCGCAGCCGGCCTGCAGCAACAGGCCGCGGAGTAGGACTTTATGGATTTTATCCTTTCGGCCCTGAACTACCTGCTCGGCATCCCGGTCCTCGGTTGGGGAACGGAGGTCGGCTTCCTCTATAAGGGCCTGCTGCTGCTCGTCGCGCTGCTGATCTTTACGGCCTATGTGCTGCTCGCCGATCGCAAGATCTGGGCGGCGGTTCAGGTCCGCCGGGGCCCGAACGTGGTCGGCCCCTTCGGCCTGCTGCAGAGCTTTGCCGATCTGCTGAAATTCGTGCTGAAAGAGCCGGTGATCCCAGCCGGGTCGGACAAGGCGCTGTTTTTGCTGGCGCCGTTCATCACCTGCCTGCTCGCGCTCTCGGCGTGGGTTGTAGTGCCGCTCGACAGGGGCTGGGTGCTCGCCAACGTCAACGTCGGCATCCTCTACATTTTCGCCATCTCGTCGCTTGGCGTCTACGGCATCATCATGGCCGGCTGGGCGTCGAACTCGAAGTATGCCTTCCTCGGTGCGCTCCGCTCGGCTGCGCAAATGGTCTCGTATGAAGTCTCGATTGGCTTCGTGATGATCACCGTGCTGCTCTGCGTCGGTTCGCTCAACCTCACCGATATCGTGCTGGCGCAGACGCAGATGGGCCTTGCCCACCTGCTCGGCGTGCCGTGGCTCAGCTTCCTCGATTGGTTCTGGCTGCCGCTGTTCCCGATGTTCATCGTCTTCTTCATTTCGGCCCTTGCCGAGACGAACCGGCCGCCGTTCGATCTGGCGGAAGCGGAAAGCGAACTCGTTGCGGGCTTCATGGTCGAATACGCCTCGACCCCGTACATGCTGTTCATGCTCGGCGAGTATGTCGCCATCATTCTGATGTGCGCCATGACGACGATCCTCTTCCTTGGGGGCTGGGCATCGCCGATTGACCTCCCGCCGTTCACCTGGATCCCGGGCGTCATCTGGTTCGTGCTGAAACTTGGCCTCGTGTTTTTCATGTTCGCCATGGTCAAGGCGTTCGTGCCGCGCTACCGCTACGACCAATTGATGCGGATCGGCTGGAAGGTGTTCCTGCCGCTGTCGCTGGTTTCCGTAATCGTGCTCGCCTTCATCCTCCAGCTTACCGGCTGGGGATGGCATGGCGGCGTGGCATAGGGCAGGGAGGGAAGAATGCTCGGATTTATCAATTCCCTGCTGTTGCGCGAGTTCGTTGGCGCGTTCGGCGCCTCGATGCGCTACTTTTTCGCGCCGAAGAAGACCATCAACTACCCCTTCGAAAAGCTCGAATACTCGCCGCGCTTTCGGGGTGAGCATGCCCTGCGCCGCTATCCCAACGGGCAGGAGCGCTGCATCGCCTGTAAGCTCTGCGAGGCAATCTGCCCCGCACAGGCGATCACCATCGAAGCCGGGCCACGCCAGAACGACGGCACCCGCCGCACCATCCGCTACGACATCGATATGGTGAAGTGCATCTATTGCGGTATGTGCCAGGAAGCCTGCCCGGTCGATGCGATCGTTGAGGGGCCGAATTTCGAATTCGCCACCGAGACGCGCGAGGAACTCTACTTCTCCAAGGAAAAGCTCCTCGACAATGGCGATCGCTGGGAACGTGAACTTGCCCGTAACATCTCGCTCGACGCGCCTTATCGCTAGGAACCAGGCATGACGCTGTCGCTGTTTTTCTTCTACGTCTTCGCAATCATCACGGTGGCTTCGGGCCTCATGGTGATCGCGTCGCGCAATCCTGTGCACTCGGTCCTGTTCCTGATCCTCGCCTTCGTCAATTCAGCGGGCCTGTTCATGCTGGCCGGGGCGGAATTTTTGGCGCTGATCCTGATCGTCGTTTATGTCGGCGCGGTCGCGGTGCTGTTCCTCTTCGTCGTGATGATGCTCGACGTCGATTTCGCCGAAATGCGGAAGGGCATTCTGCAATACGTGCCGATCGGCGTCATCATCGGCATTATCCTGCTGCTGGAATTGCTGCTAGTTGCCGGCAGTTTCGTGGTCGCGCCGCACATCGCCGGCAACAGCGCCGTGCCGATCGCGGAGGGAATTTCGAATACCCGCGCGCTCGGCGACGCGATCTATACGCGCTACGTCTTCGTCTTCCAGGCGGCGGGCGGGGTGCTGCTGGTCGCGATGATCGGCGCGATCGTCTTGACGCTGCAGCATCGGACGAATGTGAAACGTCAGGATGCTGCCAAGCAGTCGCGCCGCAAGCGGCACGAGGCGGTCGAGGTCGTCAGCGTCAAATCGGGTCAGGGACTGTAGAGGGCTGAAATGGCAAACGGTATCGGGCTCGGTCAATTCCTGACCGTCGGGGCAATCCTCTTCACGCTTGGCGTGTTCGGGATTTTCCTCAACCGCAAGAACATCATCATCATTCTGATGTCGGTCGAGCTGATCCTCTTGGCCGTCAATATCAACTTCGTCGCCTTCTCCGCCGAGCTCCACGATCTTTCGGGGCAGGTTTTCGCGCTGCTGGTGCTGACGGTTGCTGCGGCTGAAGCGGCCATCGGCCTCGCCATCCTCGTCATCTTCTACCGCAACCGCGGCTCGATCGCCGTGGACGACGTCAACCTGATGAAGGGCTGACGCAGTGGACGAACACAAGAGCGATCCGAAATGGGCCGACCGGGCGTGGGACTATCACCACACCTCGGACGGGATGCTGCATACCCGCGTCAATGCGATGCTGGTCTGCCAGTCATTTCTGATTGCCGCTTATGTCACGCTCAGCCTCAATCCGAACCTGCGCTACGGCACGATGCTGGGCGTTGCTATCATCGCTCTCGCCGCGACCATTACGGTTATGTTCCTCATCGCGAATATCCGGACGGTGCGCGGTATCACCTTCCTCAAGCGGCAGATCGTGTCGGAGCCGAACCATCTCTATAAGGCCTACCTGCACACCGTTAACCCGCGCTGGGACAGGGGCGCCGGTGGAAGCCAGACCCTGGCGGTTCAGCTGCCGATCGCCTTGCTTGTCTTCTGGGTCGTTGCTGCGATCCATCTCGCCCTGACGTTTACCCCTGTGGAAGCCACCCCATGATCCAGGCAGTCGTTTTCTTTCCGCTGGTCGGTGCGCTGATCGCCGGGCTATTGGGGCGCGTAATCGGCACCAAGGCGTCCGAATATGTGACGACGGGATTGCTGCTCGCCGCTGCGCTTTGCGCATGGATTGTATTTCTGCCCTTCGTGTTTTCGGGTGCGGCTGGCGGCGCCGATGCGCACACGGTGCCGATCAAGGTGCAGGTGCTCGAATGGGTTCATTCCGGCGCGCTGACACTCGACTGGACGCTGCGCGTCGACACGCTTACGGCGGTAATGCTGGTCGTGGTGACGACCGTGTCGAGCCTCGTCCACCTCTATTCAATCGGCTACATGGCCGAAGACCCGCACCGGCCGCGCTTTTTCTCGTACCTCTCGCTCTTCACCTTCGCCATGCTGATGCTGGTGACGGCCGACAACTTCCTCCAGATGTTCTTCGGCTGGGAAGGCGTCGGCCTGATGAGCTACCTGCTCATCGGCTTCTGGTATGATCGCCCGGCGGCCAATGCCGCGGCGATGAAGGCTTTCATCGTCAACCGCGTCGGCGATTTCGGCTTTGCGCTCGGCATTTTCGGCGCCTTCGCGCTGCTCGGGCATATCGATTTCGATGGCGCGTTCGCCGCCGTCCCCGCGCACCAGAACGACGTCATCCACTTCCTCTGGGGCACGTGGCCCGCGCTGACGGTCGTCTGCCTGCTGCTCTTCATGGGCGCGATGGGCAAGTCGGCGCAGTTCCTGCTTCACACCTGGTTGCCGGACGCCATGGAAGGCCCGACGCCAGTCTCCGCGCTGATCCACGCCGCAACCATGGTGACCGCCGGCGTTTTCATGGTGGCGCGCTTGTCGCCCCTGTTCCATGCCTCGCCGGACGCCCAGACGGTCGTCCTTTACGTTGGGGCGATCACCGCATTCTTTGCGGCGACGGTTGGGCTCGTGCAGAACGACATCAAGCGCGTCATTGCCTATTCGACCTGCTCGCAGCTCGGCTACATGTTCGTGGCGCTCGGGGCAGGGGTCTATGGCGCGGGCATTTTCCACCTCTTCACGCACGCCTTCTTCAAGGCGCTGCTGTTCTTGGGCGCCGGCTCGGTGATCCATGCGATGCACCATGAGCAGGACATCCGCAAAATGGGTGGGCTACGGCACAAGATTCCGGTCACCTACTGGATGATGCTGATCGGCACCTTCGCGCTGACCGGCCTTGGTATCCCGGGCACACCGATCGGCTTTGCCGGCTTCTTCTCCAAGGATTCGATCATCGAGGCGGCTTACGGCGTCGGCGGCAACAACGGTGCGTTCGCTTTCTGGGCGCTGGTCATCGCTGCCGGCATGACGAGCTTTTACTCATACCGCCTGATCTTCATGACTTTCCATGGCACGCCGAGGGGCGGCGATCATCCCGCGCACCACCACGACTCGTCGCACACCGACACGGTGGACGAGCACGATCCGATCCCGCACGATCATTCGCGCGAAAATATCGCCCATTATGCGTACGAGCATGCGCATGAGAGCCCCAATCTGATGCTCGTGCCGCTCTATGTGCTCGCGGCTGGCGCCGTGCTGGCCGGTGTGCTGTTCGCCGGCAAATTCGTCGGCGTGCCGGATGCCGTCGGCCAGTTCTTCCAGGGCGCGGTCGTCGTCAATGGCGAAGCCATCGAGGCGGCACATGCGACTCCGTTCTGGGCAAGCTCGGCGGCGACTGTCGCCATGCTCATCGGCCTCGCAACCGCCTGGTATTTCTATATCCGCGCGCCAGAGACGCCAAAACGGCTGGCTGCGGCTAATCCTGGCCTCTACCAGTTCTTCCTCAACCGCTGGTACTTCGACGAGCTCTACGCCTTCATCTTCGTCAAGCCGGCGATCTGGCTGGGCAAGGCGATCTGGCACGGCTTTGACGACTGGCTGGTCGACAAGACCGTCGTCGAAGGTCTCGGCAACCGTGTCCGTGACATCACCGGCCAGGTCGTACGGCTGCAGTCCGGCTACCTCTACCACTATGCCTTCGCCATGCTGATCGGCATCGCCGCCTTGCTGACCTGGGCCATCGCAGCTGGGGGGCTGCTCGGATGAATTCACTGCTCAGCGTCATCACCTTCCTGCCGCTGGTCGGGGCCCTCGGTCTGCTCTTCGTCACCGGCCGTGACGAGGCATCGGAAAACCTTACCCGCTGGATCGCGCTTATCGTCACGTCGGTGACGTTCGTGCTGTCGCTGGTTCTTTGGGCTCGGTTCGACCCGACCCAGGCCGGCTTCCAGTTCGTCGAGAACTACCAGTGGATCGGTAATTCGATCGGCTACCGCATGGGCGTCGACGGCATTTCCGTGCTGTTCGTCGTGCTGACGGCGCTTCTGATGCCGATCTGCATCATCGCGAGTTGGGGTTCGGTCCACGCCCGCGTCCGCGAATACCTGATCGTCTTCCTCGTCCTCGAAACGCTGATGATCGGCGCGTTTGCGACGCTCGATCTTGCGATGTTCTATGTGTTCTTCGAGGGCACGCTGATCCCGATGTTCCTGATCATCGGGATCTGGGGCGGCGCGAAACGCATCCAGGCGAGCTACAAGTTCTTCTTCTATACGTTCACCGGTTCGGTGCTGATGTTGCTGGCCATCATGTACATGTACTGGCAGGCCGGCACGACCGACATTTCGAAGCTGCTCACTTTCAGCTTCGCCAAGGAAGCGCAGCCCTGGCTCTGGCTCGCCTTCTTCGCTTCGTTCGCCGTGAAGATGCCGATGTGGCCATTCCATCGGTGGTTGCCGGAAGCACACGTCGAGGCGCCGACGGGCGGCTCGGTGATCCTGGCCGCGATCCTGCTGAAGTTCGGTGGATACGGCTTCCTCCGCTTCTCGCTGCCGATGTTCCCCGATGCCTCGCACCAGTTCGCCAACTTCGTCTTCGTGCTCTCCGTCGCGGCGATCATCCTGACCTCGCTCGTCGCCCTCGTGCAGGACGACATGAAGAAGCTGATCGCCTATTCGTCCGTCGCCCATATGGGCTTCGTGACGATGGGCATTTTTTCGGGCACGGTGAACGGCGTGCAGGGTGCGCTGTTCCAGATGATCTCGCACGGCCTGGTCTCGGGAGCGCTCTTTCTCTGCGTCGGCGTGGTCTACGATCGCCTGCACACGCGCGAAATCGCCGCCTATGGCGGCCTCGTGCATCGCATGCCGGTCTATGCCGCCGTCTTCATGGTCTTCACCATGGCCAATGTCGGCCTGCCGGGTACCTCGGGCTTTGTCGGCGAATTCTTGACCATGATCGGCACGTTCCAGGTGTCGACCTGGACGGTGTTCGGCGCGGCATTCGGCGTGATCTTCTCGGCCGGTTACGCCTTGTGGCTGTACCGGCGGGTGATCTTCGGCCGGCTGACCAAGGACAGCCTCAAGGACATCATGGACCTCAACTGGCGCGAGGGGTTGATCCTCATTCCGCTGGTCGTGCTGGTGATCTTCTTCGGCTTCTATCCGGCGCCGATCCTCAACGCGACGGCCGCCTCCAGCCAGGCGATCGTTGCGCAATATCAGGCGGCGGTCGGTCAGCCCGCGCCCATCGTCAAGCCGGCACCGGCCACCGCGGCGCCCGCGGCTGCCCCCGCCGAACCGGCAAAGTAGGAGAGCGCCATGGCATCAGATCTTCAAAGCCTCAGCGCGCTTGGCCCGGTTCTGCCGGAAATCCTGCTGGCCTTGGCCGCACTCGTATTGCTGCTGGTCGGCGTCGTCGGTCTCAAGCGCGAGCATTCGGTCGCGCTGACCGGCGTCGCGATTGCCGTGTTGCTGGTGCTTGCCGTCTGGGTGGGCACGCAGAACAATACCGGCGTGCTGTTCAACGGCGGCTTCATCAATGACGGTTTTGCCCGCTTCATGAAGGTGCTGGTGCTGACCGGCTCCGCCTTCGCGCTGCTGATTTCGCTCAACAGCGCGCGGGAAAACGGCATCGCCAAGTTCGAATATGCCGTGCTCGTGATGCTCGCGACGGTCGGCATGATGATGATGGTGTCGTCGAACGACCTGATGACGCTCTATGTCGGCCTCGAGCTCCAGTCGCTGGCGCTTTACGTCGTCGCGGCGATGAACCGCACCAACGCCAAGGCGACGGAAGCCGGCGTCAAATATTTCGTCCTCGGCGCGCTATCGTCCGGTATGCTGCTCTATGGCGCATCGCTGGTCTATGGCTTTACCGGTCAGACCCAGCTCGACCAGATCGCCAAGGCGATCGCGATGGGGCCGCGCTCGATCGGCCTCGTGTTCGGCGTGGTGTTCCTGCTCGCCGGCGTCTCCTTCAAGATTGCCGCTGTGCCGTTCCATATGTGGACGCCCGACGTGTACGAAGGCGCGCCGACGCCGGTGACCGCCTTCTTCGCCACGGCGCCCAAGGTTGCCGCGATGGCGCTGTTCATCCGCATCGTCACGGTAAGCTTCGCGCCGGTCGTGCACGACTGGCAGCAGATCGTGATGTTCCTCTCGATCGCTTCGATGGTGCTCGCCTCGTTCGCGGCGATTGGCCAGAACAATCTGAAACGCCTCATCGCCTACTCGTCGATCGGCCATATGGGCTTTGCGCTTGTCGGCCTCGCAGCGGGGACGGCCAACGGTGTCGAAGGCGTCGTCATCTATATGGCCATCTACATGACCATGACGGTCGGCTTCTTCGCGTGTCTTTTGGCGCTCAGGACCGAAAACGGCTTCGTCGAAAACATTTCGGACCTCGCCGGGCTCTCGAAGAGCAGGCCGTTTATCGCGGCGATCCTTGCGGTGCTGATGTTTTCGCTGATCGGCCTGCCGCCGCTCGGTGGGTTCTTCGCCAAGTGGCAGGTGTTCTTGGCGGCCATCGACGCGCATCTGTTCGCGCTGGCGGTGATCGGCATGCTGGCGAGCGCCGTCAGCGCTTTCTATTACCTGCGCGTCGTCAAAACGATGTACTTCGATGAGCCGGTGCTGAAATTTGCCAATGTGCCGGGCGAGCTCAACTTCACCATGGCGCTCACCGGCTTCCTGATCATCAGCTACTACGTGACGGTCGGCCACCCGCTTACCGATCTGGCGAGCGCCGCCGCCGGAAGCCTGTTCTAGGTGACGGGTTTCCGCCTCGGCGAGAAAGCGCGGGCAGCCGGCTATCGGCTGCAGAGTCTTGACAGCACGGACTCGACCAACACCGAGGCCCTGAATGCCGCAACCGCCGGCGATCCCGGCGGCATCTGGTTCGCGACACAGCACCAGACGGCCGGTCGTGGCCGTCGCGGCCGTCCGTGGCAAAGCCCGATAGGCAATCTCGCTGCCTCGCTGCTGATTGTCCCGGCTGCCGATTCAGCCGTGGCTGCGACGCTTGGTTTCGTGGCGGGCGTTGCGCTCAACCGGGCGCTGTCGGCGATCCTGCCGGCGGGACTGGTCAAGGTCGGCATCGACGGCGCCGACGGCGAGAGCGGCGGTGCACACGCCCGCATCGCTCTGAAATGGCCGAATGACGTGCTCGCGGATGGGGCAAAACTCGCCGGCATCCTGCTTGAGGCGCAGAAGCGGCCGGATGGACGTCATGCCATCGTCATCGGCTTTGGCATCAATATCGTCGCCGCGCCGGCTGGGTTGCCGTATCCGGCTGTGAGCCTCGCCGACCTCAGGGTCGAACGGACGGCCGCGGACGTGTTCGAGGCGCTCACGGACGCCTGGGTCGAGGGCTTTTCGCTGTGGCGCGACGGGCAGGGCATCGCCGATGTGCTCCAGCAGTGGCGATCCGCTGCTGCCGGCATCGGGGCGCCGGTCGCGGTAAGCCGCAACGACGGCGTCGTGCGCGGCATCTTCGAAACGATCGACGAAGCGGGACGGCTGATTGTCCGTGCCGACGACCAGACCAGAATTGCGATCACCGCCGGCGACGTGCATTTCGGCGCGACGGCCACGGTGCCGAACCGAGTTTGATTGGGCGCGCGCAATCGCGACCGTTGAAAGTGAATTGATGGGACGTGGAACGCCCGCCGTCCGGGCCGCCTCCCTTATTTCGATGACGGCATTTTTGCCGGGCGCGTGCAGCGCTCCGGCGCTTTAGGATTTTCGTATGGCACGCAATAGCGATGAGCTGGTTTTCGTCCCCCTTGGCGGGGTCGGTGAGATCGGCATGAATATGGGGGCCTACGGTTTTGGCCCCGCGCAGAGCCGCAAATGGATCGTTGTCGATTGCGGCGTGACTTTCGCCGGTCCGCATCAGCCGGGCATCGAGCTGATTATGGCCGATCCGACCTTCCTCGAGGAAAACGCCGACGACGTGCTGGCGTTGATCCTGACGCATAGCCACGAGGACCACTACGGCGCAGTGCTCGACCTCTGGCCAGGCTTCGACCTGCCGGTCTTCGCTACCCCGTTCACCGCCGCAATGCTCGCGGCCAAGCGTGCGTCCGACAACATCGTCGACAATGTCGCTGTGACCATCATGCGGCCGGGTAAGCCGTTTTCGCTCGGGCCGTTCACCATTGAGCCGATCAACGTCGCGCACTCGATTCCCGAGAGCAATGCGCTGCTGATCACGACGCCGGTTGGGCGCGTCCTCCACACGGGCGACTGGAAACTCGATCCGACGCCAGTCGGCAATCCACCCACCGACGTGGCACGGCTCGAGGCGATTGGCGCGGACGAAGGGCAGGGGCCGCTGGCGCTGGTCTGCGATTCGACCAATGCGCTCAAGGAAGGCGTCAGCCCGAGCGAGGCCGAGGTGGCCAAGACTCTCGAAGCGCTGATCGCGGCCGCGCCCTATCGCATCGCAGTCACCACCTTTGCTTCCAATGTCGGGCGGGTCATTTCTGTCGCCCGCGCCGCGCATAAGGCGGGCCGCCAGGTCGTGATGAGCGGCCGGGCGATGCACCGCATCACCGGCATCGCCCGCGAGCTCGGGATGATGGAAGAAATGCCGCCGTTTCTCGATCAGGACATGTTCAAGGTGCTGCCGCGGGACAAGGTCGTTCTGCTCTGCACCGGCAGCCAGGGCGAACCTCGCGCCTCGATTGCACGCATTGCTCGCGGTGAACATCCTGCGATCGATCTCAACGCCGGCGACCGCGTGATCTTCTCGTCCTGGGCCATTCCCGGCAATGAGCGCGAAGTCATCGATATCCAGAACATGTTCATGGACCGCGGCATCGATGTCATTACCCGTGACGATGGGCTTGTACATGTCACCGGCCACCCGCGCCGGGAGGAGCTGAAGCGGCTCTACGGTTGGGTGAAGCCGACCGTGCTCGTCCCCGTCCATGGCGAGCCGGTGCACCTCAAGGCGCACGCCAAACTCGGGCGAGAATCCGGCATCCCCAATGTGATCGAAGCGCGCAACGGCGACATGGTGCGGCTCTTTCCGGAGCCGATGAATTTCCCCGGCGAAGTGCGGGTCGGCGAACTTTATCTCGACGGCACGATCCTCTGCACGCCGGAGGAGAGCGGCGTGAAAGGCAGGCGGCGCCTTTCGTTCGGCGGTCACGTGGTGGTGAGCCTCTGCGTTGCGGGCAACGGGCAAGTCACCTCCGGGCCGGAAATCGTCATCGAGGGCCTTCCGGAGGTCGAGGACGACGACGAATCCCTTGGCACCGTCATCAAAAGGACAGTGTTCGGCACTCTCAAGAGCATTCCGCCCAAGCGGCGCAGCGACACGGACCTCGTGAACGCGGCGCTCAACCGGGCGATCCGCGGCGAGGTCAACGCCTTCTGGGGCAGGAAGCCGAACGTCACGGTCTTCGTCCACAGGGTTTAGCCCAGGGTTTAGGTCATGAATCTGGTCGGCTACATCGCGATCTACATCGTCACCTGGGCGATCTGCCTGTTTCTGGTGCTGCCCTGGGGCGTGCACAACCAGAGTGACGAGGGCGAAGCGGTCATGGGCACAGAGCGCGGCGCGCCCGTGGTCTTCCGCATCTGGAAGAAGCTGCTGATCAACACCGTTCTCGCGACGATCGTCGTCGGGTTGATTTATTGGGGCGTCTCCAATCCCGTGCTGCGCCGGTATTGGGGCTGACGCGACAGATCAATGATCTCGACGCGCCACAAATTCATCTTCCTGCACGTGCCCAAGACCGCGGGCAATTCGATCCAGACGTGGCTGCTTCCCTATAGCGACGACCAGAAGGTGGTGAGCGGCCAGCAGGACGGCATCGATACGTTCAACATCCGCGGCGCCATCACGCCGACCAAACACGCCGGCCTCCAGCAATATGCCGACGTTTTGGGGCCGCGGCTCGCCGATTATGCGGTCGTTCTCCCCGTGCGCGATCCGATCGACCGGATGCTCTCGATGTACTTTTCGCCGCACCGCCTGGCCGGCAGGCCACAGGGTTCGAAGCTAACCTACGAGACGCGCTTCTTCGATGCCCTGGTGCGCCAAACCCCGCTGATGATCGAATATCTGGTCGTCGACGGCGCGGTCCGCGCCCCGTCGTTGGTCGTGAGGTACGAGAATCTTGCCACCGATCTCGCCACGATGGCCGGGCGCTTCGATCTTCCCGCGCCAGAGATTCCGGTGCTGAACAGAAGCACCGACCGGGATGGCGACCGGGAACGGCTGAAGCAGAATCCAGAAGTGCTGGAAATCGTCCTCGATCGCTTTGCCGAGGACTACCGCTACTTCGGCTACGAGATGCCGAAGCTCAACTGAGACGTGCCCTCAGCGCTTTGCGCTGCGCTTCTTTTCGCGCCCGTGCTCCCAGGCCATCGTCAGCGCCGCACGCAGTTCGTCCTCATTGAGCTTTTCAAGCGATGCGGTTGTCCAGCCCTGCCGGCCCCAGCCATTGGGAATGGCCGAGAAGGCTTCAGGCGCCAGCAGGCATTTGAATTCCTGCTCGTCCGGCGTGAATTTCAGATTGATCGATAGGCCGTCCGCCGCGAGCGTCGCGTAAGTCCGCACGACTTTGAAGGCCAGCCGGTCGAAATGTGGCGCTGACGTCGTGCCTTCAAGGGCATGCGCCGCACGCAGGACATCGGCCTTATCCGCCATCACCGATCTCCAAAAAGAAAAAAGCAGGGCGCAATGGCCCTGCTTGATCAGTTTCGCGACAATACGCCGGTCTTACAGTGCACCTGAGTGCCAGCCAGCGCTCCTCCCTTGACGTTGTCGACGTCCGACAGCTTTGCGCTGTCTGTATTTTATGGCCCGGACCGTAACAACGTTGTTCCCCGCTGTCACCTAGATTCTGCATGGCTCCCATGGCTTGCCAGCATGGCGTGCAATCGGCTTGATGAGGCGCTATATGCGGGTTGAGTCCAGCGCCGTTTTCCGGGAGTTTTCATGCGGCTAAGCCAGTATTTCCTGCCCGTCCTCAGGGAGACGCCCAAGGAAGCCGAGATTGTTTCGCACCAGCTCCTGTTGCGCGCCGGCATGATCAAGCAGCAGGCTGCCGGCAGCTATTCGTGGCTGCCGCTCGGCTACAAGGTGTTGAACAAGATCGTCCGCATCATCGAGGAGGAGCAAAATCGCTCCGGCGCCATCCAATTGCTGATGCCGACGCTGCAATCGGCTGACCTCTGGAAGGAAAGCGGGCGCTACGACGCCTATGGCAAGGAAATGCTCCGCCTCAAGGACCGGCATGAGCGCGATATGCTCTACGGGCCGACCAACGAGGAGATGATCACCGACATTTTTAGGACTTACGTGAAGTCCTACAAGGACTTGCCGCTCAACCTCTACCACATCCAGTGGAAGTTCCGCGACGAGGTGCGTCCGCGCTTCGGCACCATGCGCAGTCGCGAATTCCTGATGAAGGACGCTTACTCGTTCGACCTCGACCGCACTGGCGCGACCGCCGCCTTCTACCGCATGTTCACCGCTTACCTGCGCACGTTTTATCGCATGGGGCTGACCGCCGTGCCGATGCGCGCCGACAGCGGCCCGATCGGTGGCGATTTATCCTATGAATTCATCGTGCTGGCCGATACCGGCGAAAGCGCCGTGTTCTGCCACGCCGACCTTTTGGAAAAACCGATCCCGGCCCGCGATACCGATTTCCGCGGCGACCTGGAGCCGATCTTCAAGGACTGGACCTCGCTCTACGCGGCGACCGAGGAAATGGTGGATCAGGCAGCGTTCGAGGCCGGCGTGCCCGAAGCCAAGCGGCTTTCGGCACGCGGCATCGAAGTCGGCCATATTTTCTACTTCGGGACCAAATACTCAAACCCCATGAAGGCCACTGTCAGTGGCGCCGACGGCAAGGAAATCGAAGTGCATATGGGTTCCTACGGCATTGGGCCGACCCGGCTCGTGCCTGCCGTCATCGAGGCCAGCCACGACGATGCGGGCATCATCTGGCCGGTCAGCGTCGCCCCCTTTGAGGTCGAGGTGATCAACCTCAAGGTCGGCGATCTCGAAAGCGATGCGGCAGCGGACGATTTCTACCTCGGCCTGCAATCCGCTGGCCTCGACGTGCTCTATGACGACCGCGACCAGCCGGCCGGTGCAAAATTTGCCACGGCTGATCTCATCGGTATTCCGTATCAACTCATCGTCGGCCCCCGTGGGCTCAAGGCTGGCGAGGTTGAAATCAAGCATCGCAAGGACGGCACCCGCGAAACGCTGCCGATCGGTAGCGTCATCGACCGCCTGAAATCGCTCATCGAGCCGCAAAGGCGGGACAAGGTTTGACGTCATCCAACGGTCCGGCGGCGGCGCAGGACACCCAGCCGTTCTCGCGTTTTGAGTTCCTTGTCGCCGGGCGATATCTGCGCGCCCGGCGCAAGGATGCGTTCATCTCGGTCATTGCGGCGCTGACGCTGGCCGGTATCGCCATCGGCGTCGCAACCCTGATCGTCGTGATGTCGGTGATGAACGGCTTCCGTGAAGAACTCACCAGCAAGATTTTGGGTCTCAACGGCCATTTCACGGCCTTTCCGATCGAGCGGCAGTTCACCGACTACGCGCAGGTGGCGAAGAACATTTCGGTGGTGCCGGGCGTCACCCATGCGGTGGCCTTCGTCGATGGGCAGGCGCTGGCGAGCGGGCAGGATCAATCGACCGGCGTGAGCGTGCGCGGCATGGATCTCGCCTCGATCAAGGAACTGCCGCTGCTCTATTCGAGCGCCAAGCAGGGCGGCTGGGAAGGCTGGGATACGGGGCAGGGCATAGCGCTTGGTTATCGGCTGGCGCAAAAGCTCGGCGTCGGCATTGGCGATTCCGTCACCATCGTTAGCCCGAAAGGCGTCGAAACGCCGTTCGGTTCGACGCCCAATATCCGCTCCTATCCGGTCTCCATCATCTTCGATCTCGGCATGGTCGAGTTCGACAGCTTTTACATCTACATGCCCCTGCAGGCCGCCCAGAACTATTTCCAGCTCTATAAGGACGTGCTGAAGCCGGGGGCGAAGAACCCCGGGCCCGATGCCACCGACGAGCAGGTCGACGCCGCCTATGAGCGCCAGTATCAGGCGACAGGCGTCGAGATCTTCATCAGTGATCCGGATGCGATCGATTCGATGCGCGCCAAGCTGCAGGCGGGCGCTGCCCGGCCGATGATCCTCACCGACTGGCAGCAGCGCAACGAGACGCTGTTTTCGGCGTTGCAGGTCGAGCGTGTGGTGATGTTCACCATCCTCTCGATGATCGTGGTCGTCGCGGCCTTCAACATCATTTCAAGCCTCGTGATGCTGGTGAAGGACAAGGGCGCCGATATCGCGGTGCTCCGAACCATGGGGGCGACGCGCGGCTCGATCATGCGGATCTTCTGCATGACCGGCACGGCAATCGGCGTGATCGGTACGCTCGCGGGCTTTATCCTCGGCATGCTGATCGCCGCCAATGCCGAGACCTTGCGCGCGTTCGTGTCGAACCTCATCGGCGTGCGTATTTTCCCGCCCGAGGTGTTCTTTCTCTCCGCGTTGCCCTCGAAAATCGATCCAACTGAGGTCTCGATTATCCTCGTCATCGCGCTGCTGTTGAGCTTCCTCGCGACGATTTATCCGGCGTGGCGCGCTGCCCAATATGATCCGGTAGAGGCGCTGCGCTATGAGTAACGGTGACGTGCATCTGGCGCTCAAAGGCGTCCACCGCGACTACGGCGAGGGCGAGACGCTGGTCCGCGTGCTGGAGGCGGCCGACCTCACCGTCAACAGCGGTGAGATGGTGGCTCTCGTTGCCCCGTCCGGCGCCGGCAAATCGACGCTGCTCCACATCAGCGGCCTGCTCGAGCGGCCGCAGCAGGGCGAGGTCGAGATCGTCGGCCAGCCGACAACCCGGCTCAGCGATCGGGCACGTACGCTGCTGCGGCGGACGACCGTCGGCTACGTCTACCAGTTCCACCATCTGCTGCCCGAGTTCACGGCGCTCGAGAATGTCTCAATCCCGCAGATGATCGCCGGCGCGAGCCAGAGCGATGCCGACAAGCGGTCGCACTATCTGCTCGGCGTTCTCGGCGTCGATCAGCGTGCGGCCCACCGGCCGGCGGAGCTGTCGGGCGGCGAGCAGCAGCGCGTGGCGATTGCCCGTGCCGCGGCCAACCACCCGCGTGTCATTCTCGCGGACGAGCCGACCGGCAATCTTGACCCGGCGACCAGCGATCTGGTGTTCGAGGCGCTTCGCCAACTGATCCGGGAGGAGGGGGCCGCCGCGCTGATCGCGACCCACAACTTCGACCTCGCCCGCCGCGCCGACCGCATCGTCACGATCAAGGACGGGCTGATCATTCCGCATACGGTTTAGGGCGCCGACTGTCCCTCGCCGTCGGCGCCCTCCATTTCTCGCGCCCGGCGCTGTCGGTCGGCGATAGTCGTGAGCCGGCGCCGCAGGGCACGGACTTCCCGCTCCAGCCGGTCGTTGGTGGCCTTGAGCTGGCGCATGCGGGCATCGGCGGCGGCCTGCTGATCGACATCGTAGTCGCGGACACGCTGGACGACGACTTTGGTTTTGACCTCCGCGGGCGGCTGCAGCAGGTCCATCCAGGTCACGCCGAGTGACGTCACCAGCCGGTGTGCAGCCTGCGCCGCCGAGGCGCGTTCACCCGGCTGATCCGAGCCGAGCAGGCCGAGAATGCGCACCAGTTTCGTCAGATTTCGCCGCTGCATGACCAGTCTCCAAGGCGTAGATATTCGCCGCCCATCGGGAGAAAGTCGAGGGCACCCAAACCACAGGCCGGGCCGCGCGGCTAGGCGGTGCGCGAGCCCATCCGGTACCTAACGAGCACGTAAATACAGTACCCAAGCGCGTATAGGGGGAAAGCAGTTAGGACGATGTTTGCCCCGTACGCTGCCACTGTAGCGCTCGCTACTACGGGGATCATCAGCACGTATTGTAGGTAGTATTTGCGCCTGATGGCTATCGGGGTCGTCGGCTCGTTTATGTACTCGACCATGAGGTAGGACAGAAGGTTCCCATCACGCGAGCTGGCCGGGAGATGAGGCTTTATCTCGTCCCGAATATTCATGCTGATCACGGCACACGCGACCATCAAGACCAAGTCAACGGCAAATATCGCTTGAATGACCATCTCTAAGCAGCCTCGGGACAGCTATCTGGATGCTGCCCGATCCGGCGGGGCGACGCCACGCGTCGAACTGACACGGCGCGCAGGATCGGTCCCGGTAACGCATTACTAACTAATCCACCCGGAGGCACAGGTAGTGTCTCAGTTTGAATTTCAACGCCCTTGACGGCTATGGTTCCGATAACCGAAAGCCCATATGCTTAGCGGAAAGCATAGGAGGCCCGTGGTGAACAATCGCCAGTTTATCGCCGACTGCAAGACCCGGATTGTTGGGCTAGAGAGCATCATCGCCGAGATGCAAAGTCACCGGCTCTCGTTTGGCAACCCCGCCGATGAGAGAACCATGGGCTGGATAGAGCGCGACAAGGCCTCTCTGGCGATGGCGCGGAAGCAGCTTGCGGAGGCGGAAAAGGTCGCTGATGCCAACCGGACCTAAAGGCGAGAAGCGCCCCGCTGATGCTATCGGCCTAGCCGTAAAGGTCGCCCGCATAGCGACGGGCGAGGATACCGACGACGTGCCGGACGATGGCAAGGACCCAGCTGCGAAAGCGCTCGGCAAGAAGGGCGGCGCTGCCCGCGCCAAGTCTATGACGCCAGAGCGGCGGGCGGAGATTGCCAAGGCGGCTGCGGCGAAACGCTGGTCCAAATAGGGGCTTGCCGCATGTCCCATTTTGCTGCATCATTTGATGCAGTGATTTGGGGCACAGAAATGATCGAACCTATAATTTCAGATCCGATTGAAATTCGGCACGAGGCTGCGGCGCTCGGTTTGAGCGCCGAGGGCCTAATTAGCTGCGTTAGGTATGCCGACAGCGAGCGCGGCTTCGTGACCGAAAATGACGCGATCGGGTTTGGGAGCTATGTGACCTACGACAAGGCAGGGCGGGCGCTTCGCGAGATTTTTCTCTCGACCGGCAAATGGACTCGCGACGATTCTTACAACCAGTGCGCGATCAAAAACGCTGAGACCAAGATACGTGTTGTGCCATGCAACTTCGACGAGTTCGCAGGTAATCGGCTGGCGACGCCGTCCAATCGGAGTCCCAAGGGGGAAATAAGTCGCAAAAAGTCGATGTGCAATTTGACTGCGTGGCTACCCGGCATGGTGCCTGAAGGGCCGACGATGATCGATGTCGAAGGTTATCAGACCTGGCTTCTGGGAATATGCGCCGTTGAAGGTTTGAAACTCGGCGCAGAACTTAGTCTGCCGATTGCATTTAAGGGGCACTATTTCACCAAATTCGGCAAGCGCATCATGCTGATTTCGGATGGCGACGACGCCATCGTCGAGCGTAAAGAGAAAGGTGACGGCGAGGTCGGCGTTGTCGACATCGAAGTTCGGCGCAAGGCGTAGATATGCAAAATCCTGATCGTGTTGAGTTGGTCCGGCTCAGGCTGGGACTGACTAAAACTGGATTCGCGAAGGCGCTCGATGTCGATCGCAAGACCATTCAGCGCTTTGAGTCTGGTGCCTATGAGTTGAGCGCCCGAACTATCGACGCGCTCGTGACCCTCTCGGGTTATCCCAAGGAGTTTTTCGACAAGGACGCCCTTGAATACCCGAACGCGGAAGGTGTCAGCTTTCGTTCGCTGCGGTCGCTGACTGCGACGGCGCGTGACGCTTCCATTGCTGCCGCTGCCTTGGCCTTCGAGCTAGATGACTGGATATCGGCTCGATACGATTTGCCTTCTCACGATCTTCCACAATTGCAGGGTTACGCCCCGGCCCAAGCGGCGGCGGCGTTGCGCGCCAATTGGGGAATGGGCGAGCGCCCTATCGCCAATATGGTCAACCTTCTTGAGTCGCATGGTGTGAGGGTTTTTTCGCTTGCCGAGGAAACGCGACACCTCGACGCCTATTCATTCTGGCGGAATGATCGGCCCTACACATTTCTCAACACGATGAAGACGGCGGAACACAGTCGTTTCGATGCGGCGCACGAGCTGGGCCACCTGGTGCTCCATAGGCACGGCGGGGCGGCCCATCGCAACGCCGAGGAAGAAGCAAACGGATTTGCTTCGGCATTTCTGATGCCTCCCGCCGATCTCAGGGCGCACCTTCCTTTCGTGCGAAACCTAACCGACATTTTAAAAGGGAAGCAGCGATGGCGAGTGTCGGCATCGGCCCTAGCGTACACCCTCCACAAGCATCAGGTGATATCCGACTGGCATTATCGGGGCTACTGCATCGAGCTGAACAAAATTGGCCGCGAGAAGGAGCCGTTTGGGATCGAGCCGGAAACCTCACAGGTCTGGCAAAAGATACTAACCGATCTTTGGCGGCAAGGAATCACGATCCCCAAAATCTCCGCTCAACTGAGTATTCCCGAGGGTGAGATTTCTAATCTTCTCTTCGGCATAGCTGCCGCGCCGGGGCAACCGCAGGTATCTGGCGGACTTAGATTGGTCCGGTAATCTGAACTTTTATGCTTGACGGTAAGCATGGAGCCTACTATGTTTGTGGGCATGAACAAGCTCGACACAAAAACCCGCGCCCAAATCCTCGCCATGCTGGTTGAGGGCAATTCCATGCGGTCGGTTACGCGCCTCACTGGCGTGTCGATCAATACCGTGTCGAAGCTCTTGGAAGATGCCGGGCGCGCGTGCGGCGCTCACCACTCCATCACGGTCCAGAACGTCAAATCGACCAAGGTCCAGTGCGACGAAATCTGGTCATTTGTGGCGGCGAAGCAGAAGAACGTCCCAATGATGAAAAGTGCTCCGGACGTGGCGGGCGACGTGTGGACGTGGACGGCACTCGACGCCGATAGCAAGCTGATCGTGTCCTACATGGTGGGCACGCGCGATGCCGATGCCGCGACCATGTTCATGCATGACACTGCCTACCGCCTCGCCAATCGCGTCCAGCTCACTACGGATGGCCACGCCGCTTACCTGCAAGCCGTGGAAGGGGCGTTCGGCATGGATGTGGACTATGCCATGCTGGTCAAGAAATACGGCCCGGCATCGGACAGCGCTCGCCGCTACAGCCCGCCGGAGTGCATCGGCGCTGACAAGAAGCCGGTCATGGGCGCGCCCGATGAGGCCCATATCAGCACATCCTACGTCGAGCGCTCGAACCTCTCTATCCGCATGGGCAATCGCCGCTTCACGCGCCTCACCAACGCGTTTTCAAAGAAGATCGACAACCACGTTTACATGCTGTCGCTGTACTTCTGCTTCTACAATTTTTGCCGCATCCATAAGACGCTTCGCGTCACCCCGGCGATGGCCGCTGGCGTCGATAACGTCGTGCGCGACATGGAATGGATTGTCGGCCTGATCGACATGGCAGCGCAGAAGCCGAACCGCCCGGCCCGCTACAATCAGGCCAAGGGCACGACGGACGTGCTCAACAAGGGCGTGACGCTGGCAATGGCCGATGCTCGGAAGCCGAGAGGCTGATCCGATCAGGCAAACTGCTTCACGCGCTTCATTCCATCAAGGAGCGCTTGGTATGTTCTGCCGTGGATGCCCTGAGGGGCTATCTTGGCCATCTTGGTGGCCGTCGCCTTAATCGCGGCCTGGACGTCTGCGCTGCAGTGTTTTGCAATCCACTCGCCAACGCGTTCGACGTTGTATTCCTCTAGCCAGTCAGCCCGCGCCCATTTACCCAAAAAGGTCTGCAAAGCAGACATAAACTGGGCTTGGTTGGTACGTGACTCGGCCAACAAAATCGCTCGCTGCGAGGGCAGGAACGATCCGAAGAGGTAAACCAACTCTTCGGCGGAGTGCGTCTTATGAGACGTTTTCATGGCCATTCCTCAGTTCTCATATAGCGTCGAAACGCACCTGATCGTCAATCAGAGCCATGAACAATTGGTGAACTTGCTTTTGCTGCTCACTATCTGGCGGTTTATCCCGGCAATAACGCCCAGACCCGCACGACACGTACCATTGCAACTTGTCATCAGCAACGTCAAGGAACAGCTCACCGGCTATACGGGCCATGCCTCCGTCTAGAAGAGTGGGATGACCTAGCTTCTTTTCATCCGCAGGGTGAGAGGGAAACCCTCGCCGCCTTGGGTGACCGTTTTTAAGACCAGTCTGGTTAGCCATCCACGACTCGCCCGTTACAATCTCTTCATAGGATATCACAAGTTCGCAGGCTTCGTTCATAACCCAAAGGAATAGGAAGCACTGGGCGGCAGACCAGAATAAATCAGTTTGGCATATCTCTCGGTACTGTCTGAGTGCTTCGCCGACGGCCTCAGTAAGGGGGGCTTTCGATGCGGGAGACGCGCCTTCTTCCCATTCTCGGATCGAAGAAGGGAGGCGCAGCGCCCCGTACTTGGCGTCAGGGTCATGCTCTTGCACGTTAATTCCGACAAAAATGCGCTAAAGACGGCGTGATAATTTCTTTGTGACGGCGGGTCAACGTGCGTAAGCCCGCATTGCAATTAATTGCACCGATTATAACAGGCTGCGACACATCGGTAAGGCCTGGACCCGTTTTGGGCCGTCGCGCCGCCGCTCGCATTCACTCCTTAGAAACCTTTTTCAAACTGAGACAGTACCGAGGCACACCGCTGTGCTGGACAGGAACAAAACACGAACATATAAGAACAGACAGAAAACAACGGAGATTGGCAATGCTTATGTTCGTGAAAGACCTGATGGCTTTCGTCGCTTTAGGCGCGTTTGGCGTGGCCACACTCACCTGGGTGGACGTGCTGTCGCGACTCGTATGATCCTGTGCATCCAAGGCTGTCGGCGGTTGGCGCGACGGCCCTGCGGTGCCACACAGGGTGGCGCGAAAGACACCCAATGACCGGTCCCGGCTTTATTCATCTGCACGTTCACTCGGCCTATTCGCTGCTGGAGGGAGCGTTGCAGCTTGCCAAGCTGCTCGAGCTAGCCAAGGCGGACAAGCAGCCGGCGATCGGTATCGCCGACACCAACAATCTTTTTGGCGCACTCGAATTCTCCGAAAAGGCGGCCGGGAAGGGCATCCAGCCGCTGCTCGGCTGTGAGCTGGCGCTCGATTGGGGCGCCGGCGACGACCGCGCGCATGAGCGTCAGGTCGAACGCGGGCATTTCGGCAAGGGCGGCGTCGTGCTCATGGCGACGAACGAGGGCGGGTTCCGCAATCTGTCCCAGCTCGTCAGCCGGTCCTATCTCGAAGGTGAAAACGGCCGTGCTGCGGCTCGGCTCGACTGGCTGACGCCCGAGGCGCTGGCCGGTGTCATCTGCCTGACGGGCGGCGCGGAAGGCACTATCGATCCCTACTTCGCGAACGGCCTTGAGGCGCAGGCTCTGAAGCGGCTTGACCGCCTGCGCGAGCTTTTCGGCGACCGGTTCTACATCGAACTGCAGCGCCACGGCCGGCCGCAGGAAGCGCAGACCGAGCCGCAGCTTGTCGACTACGCCTATCGAAAAGGCGTTCCGCTCGTCGCCACCAACGAGCCGTTCTTCCCAACGCTCGGCGACTACGAGGCGCATGATGCCCTGCTGGCCATCGCCGGCGGCACGGTGCTGGCCCAGACCGAGCGGCGAAAACTCACCGACCAGCATTATTTCAAGAGCCGCGCCGAAATGATGGCGTTGTTCGCGGATGTGCCCGAAGCGCTCGACAACACCGTTGAGATAGCCCAGCGCGCCGTGTTCCGGCCCCGTACACGCGGGCCGATCCTGCCGCGTTTCGCGGCTGCTCCGGGCCAGACCGAGGCCGAAGGCATGGCCGCCGAAGCCGAGGCGCTTCGCAAGATGGCCTATGACGGCCTGAAGGCGCGCTTCGACAAATTCGGCCGCGACGAGCGCTTCAGCATTGCCGACTACGAGGCGCGGCTCGAATTCGAGCTCGGCGTCATCATCAAGATGAAGTACCCCGGCTACTTCCTGATCGTCGCCGACTTCATCCAATGGGCGAAGGCGCAGGGCATTCCCGTGGGCCCCGGTCGTGGTTCAGGCGCCGGCTCGCTGGTGGCCTACTCACTGACCATTACCGATCTCGATCCATTGCGTTACGATCTTTTGTTCGAGCGCTTTCTTAATCCGGATCGCGTCTCGATGCCCGACTTCGACATCGATTTCTGTCAGGACCGCCGGCAAGAGGTCATCGACTACGTCCAGCAAAAATACGGGCGGGACCACGTCGCCCAGATCATCACCTTCGGATCCTTGCAGGCCAAGGCCGTGGTGCGCGACGTTGGCCGCGTTCTGCAGATGCCCTATGGCCAGGTCGACCGGCTGTCAAAGCTGATCCCGGCCAATCCGGCCAATCCCGTCACGCTTGCGCAGGCGCTCGACATCGAGCCGCAGCTCAAGATGATGCGCGACGCCGACGAGAATGTCGCCCAGTTGATCACGGTCGCGCAGAAGCTCGAAGGGCTGTTCCGCCACGCGGCAACCCACGCCGCCGGCATTGTTATCGGCGAGCGTCCGCTGACCGAACTCGTACCGATGTATCGCGATCCGCGTTCCGACATGGCGGTGACGCAGTACAGCATGAAGTGGGTCGAGCCGGCGGGCCTCGTAAAGTTCGACTTCCTCGGCCTCAAGACGCTGACGACGCTTGACTACACGGTCAAGATGATCAACCGGAACGGCACGAAGTTCGCGCTGACAGACATCCCGATCGACGACAAGCCGACCTTTGACATGATGACCGCCGGCGACGTCGTCGGCGTGTTTCAGGTTGAAAGTCCGGGCATGCGGCGCGCCCTCGTCGATATGCGGCCCGACCGTTTCGAGGATGTGATCGCGCTTGTCGCGCTTTACCGCCCGGGGCCGATGGCCAACATCCCCACCTATTGCGCGCGCAAGCGCGGCGACGAGCCGCTCGAATACCTGCATCCGTTGCTCGAGCCGATCCTTGCGCCGACCTACGGTGTCATCACCTATCAGGAGCAGGTGCAGCAGATCGCCAAGTCGCTTGCCGGCTATACGCTGGCCGAAGCCGACCTGCTGCGCCGCGCCATGGGTAAGAAGATCAAGGCCGAGATGGATGCGCAGCGCGGGCGCTTCCTCGAGGGCGCGCTGAAGCACCACAACATCGCCAAGTCGCTCGCCAATACGATCTTCGATGCCTGCGCCAAGTTCGCCGAATACGGTTTCAACAAATCGCACTCGGCGCCTTACGGCTACATCACCTACCAGACGGCCTATTTGAAGGCGCATTTCCCACAGGAATTCATCGCGGCCTCGATGACGCTCGACATGGGCAATACCGACAAGCTCAGCGAGTTCCGGCGCGACGCCAAGAAGCACGGCATCGCCGTGGTGCCGCCGTCGGTCAACCTGTCCGACGCGGTGTTCACGGCGCGTGACGGTAAGATTTATTACGCCATCGGGGCCATCAAGGGCGTGGGGCAGGCGGTCGCCGAGCACATCGTCGAGGCACGGGGCGACAAGCCCTTCAAGGACCTCGCCGATTTCGCTTCCCGTGTCGATCCGCGCATCATCAACCGGCGGACGCTGGAGACGCTGGTCAATGCCGGCGCCTTTGACGACATCGTGCCGCGCCGCGAGCAGGCGTTCATGGCCATCGATGCGATCGTCGGCACGGCGCAGCGCCTCAGCGCTGACAAGTCGGACGGCATCATCGATATGTTCGCCGCCGACACGCCCGAACCAATTATGCTGACCCAGAACGTTGCGCCTTGGAGCCTCACAGAGCGGCTGGAGCGGGAGCGCTCTGCCATCGGCTTCCACGTTTCGGCGCATCCGCTGGATGAATACGCGCCGCATTTCGAACGGCTGAAGGTGATGCCCTGGGGTGAGTTCGAGCGCGAGATCAAGGAGCACGGCGCTTCGGCCGGGCGGTTGGCCGGCACGATCTCGATGCGCAGCGACCGGCGGACCAAGAAGGGCACGCCGATGCTCTCGATGACGCTGTCAGACCCGAGCGGCAGTTACGACGTGATCGCGTTCTCCGAGCAGGTGACGCAGTTCGGCCCGATGCTCACCGTCGGCAAATCGGTCATCCTGATGGTCGAGGCCGACGATCGGCCAGATGGCATTGGCCTGCGGCTGATTTCGGCCAAGCCCATCGGGGATGAGGCGAGCAAGCTCGGTAAGCGGCTCACAGTCTTTGCCGGCCATGAGCGTTGCCTCGGGCCGATCCGTTCGCAGCTCAAAAGCGGCGGTGAGGGCAGCGTCAGCTTCATCGTCATTCGCGACGGCGGCGCACGCGAATACGAGATCGAGGTTCCCGGCGGCTTTAGGCTCAGCCCAGAGCTGGCTGGTGGTATCAAGTCGCTCGATGGCGTCGTCGATGTGAGGCTCAATTGATGCTCGGCCACATCTCGCTCGGTGTCCGCGAGCTAGCGCGCGCCACCCGCTTCTATGATGCAGTCCTCGGAGCGCTCGGTTACGTGCGGCTCTGGACCGGCGAAGGTGGCGTTGGCTATGGCGCGGCGGGCGGCGGCGAGGAGCTGAACATTTTCCAGCGTGACGACGCTGCCCCGCCCGGACCAGGTTTTCACGTTGCTTTTCTGGCGCCGGATCGCCCCTCGATCCACGCTTTCCACGCCGCCGCGCTGGCAAACGGCGGCACTGACAACGGCGCTCCGGGTCCAAGACCCGACTACGGCCCCGCCTACTACGCGGCCTTCGTTGTCGACCCCGAAGGGCATCATTTAGAGGCCATGTTGCAGTAGCCGCGCCGCAGAGAGCGGTTCGGCTCGGCTGTGGCTCGGCTCCAGGGCAGGGGCCGCCCGCCTTGCATATCTCCCTCGATTCCCCTATATCCGCGGCGCGTTCGCCATTCGGCGGCGTAATTCACACGCGAAGTCTGGCCCGCTCGTGCAACGAAGCGGTCCTTCCGGTGGCGGGAAACCGTCGCACTGCTTCGCGGAGGTTTTAACCGGTAAAGGAGAAATGCCCCATGGCATTGCCCGATTTTTCTATGCGCCAGTTGCTCGAAGCCGGCGTCCACTTCGGCCACCAGAAGCACCGCTGGAATCCGAAGATGGAGCGCTTCATTTTCGGAACGCGCAACGACATCCATATTCTCGATCTGTCGCAGACCGTGCCGATGCTGAGCCAGGCGCTGCAGCTCGTCAGCGATACCGTCGCCGACGGTGGTCGCGTGCTGTTCGTTGGCACCAAGCGCCAGGCCGCGCCGGTCGTGGCCGAGGCTGCCCGGCAGTCGGCCCAGTATTATGTCAATTCGCGCTGGCTCGGCGGCACGCTGACCAACTGGCAGACCATTTCGAACTCGATCCAGCGCCTGCGCGTACTCGAGTCGCAGGAAGCCGAAGGCGGTACGGGCCTGACCAAGAAGGAGCAACTGCTCCTCAGCCGTGAGAAGGAACGCCTCGAGCGCGATCTCGGCGGCATCAAGGACATGGGCAACCTGCCGAACCTGCTGTTCGTGATCGACACGAACAAGGAAGCCAATGCGATCAAGGAGGCCAAGCGCCTCGGCATTCCGGTGATCGCGGTGATCGATACCAATTCCGATCCCGACGACATCGACTTCCCGATCCCGGGCAATGACGATGCGAGCCGTGCGCTCGAGCTCTACTGCTCGCTCGTGGCACGGGCGGCGATCGACGGTATCGGTCGGTCCTCGAGCGCCAGCGGCGCCGATCTCGGCGCCTCGACCGTGGCCCCGGAAGAGCCGGCTCTCGCCCCGCATCAGGAAGATGCGAAGGCCGACGTGTCGGAGATCGCTGCGGAAGGCTGAGGCCAACCGGCGCGAGCCGACGCTGGAACTGTCACTTGAAGCCCCTTCCGCCCAAAGCGGAGTGGGGCTTCGGCACAATCGAAATTAGCGGCGGGGCCGCAAACGAGGTGATCGAGATGTCAATCACGGCACAACAGGTCAAGGAACTGCGCGATGCGACCGGCGTCGGCATGATGGATTGCAAGAAAGCGCTGGCCGAGACCGGCGGCGACATGGAAGCCGCGGTCGACTGGCTTCGGACGCGCGGTCTCGCCAAGGCCGCCAAGAAAGCCGGGCGCGTTGCCGCCGAAGGTCTGGTTGGCGTCGTCATCGAAGGCACCAAGGGCGCCATCGTCGAGGTCAACTCCGAGACCGATTTCGTCGCGCGTAATGAGCAGTTCCAGTCGATCGTCGCCAACATCGCTAAGCTTGCCATCAAGGCGAACGGCGACGTGACGGTACTCGCCGAGATGGGCTACCCGGATTCGGGCCGCTCGGTGTCGGGCGAGCTGACCAATGCCATCGCGACCATCGGCGAGAACATGAACCTGCGCCGCAGTGCGTTGATCACCGTCAGCGATGGCGTGGTTGGCAGTTATGTGCACAACGCGGTGAAGCCGGGTCTCGGCAAGCTCGGCATCATCGTCGGGCTCGAATCGAAGGGCAACAAGGACGTGCTCGCCGCGCTCGGTAAGCAGCTCGCGATGCATATCGCCAATACCAACCCGCTGTCGGTATCGCCCGACGACCTCGACCCGGAAGTGGTGGCGCGCGAGCGGGCGATCTTTGCCGAGCAGGCCAAGGCCTCGGGCAAGCCGGACGACATCGTCGCCAAGATGGTCGAAGGCCGGGTCCGCAAATACTACGAAGAGGTCACGCTGCTCGCCCAGGTGTTCGTCATCGACGGCGAGACCAAGGTCGCCGACGTGATCAAGGGGGCCGAGAAGGACGCAGGCGCGCCGATCAAGCTGACCGGCTTTGTGCGCTACGCCCTCGGCGAAGGCATCGAGAAGGAAGTGACCGATTTCGCCGCCGAAGTGGCAGCGACAGTCGGCGCCAACTAAGGCGATCCACCTACGTGAATCTGGAACGGGGCGTCTTCGGACGCCCCGTTTTCGTTTCGGCCCGCAAACCGGCTCTTGCGGTTCAGCCGCACATACGTTTAGGGAAAGGCGCGGCGCCGCTCCATCCGGGCGGCCAAAAATTCCGGAAGAGGGGACGACCGATGGCCAAATCCGCGTTCAAACGGATTTTGTTGAAGGTCTCGGGCGAGGTACTCGCCGGCGACCAGTCCTTCGGTATCGAACCCGAATTTCTTGACGCCATGGCGGCGCAGATCGTCGCCGCGTCGAAGTCCGGCATGCAGATCGCCATCGTTATCGGCGCCGGCAACATCTTCCGCGGCATGGCTGTCGCGGCGCGTGGTGCCGACCGGGTGACCGCCGACGTCATGGGCATGCTCGGCACGGTCATCAACTCGCTGGCTCTTGGCGATGCCATCAGCCGGGCCGGGGTGCCGGTAAAGGTTTATACAAGCGTCCCGATGCCGACGATCGCGGACACCTTTACCGCCCGCGACGCGACGCAGGCGCTCGACCAGGGCTATGTCGTCGTCTGCGCCGGTGGCACGGGTAACCCATTCTTCACCACCGACACCGCCGCCGCGCTCAAGGCCATCGAGCTCAGATGCGATGTGCTGCTCAAGGGCACAAAGGTGGATGGTGTCTACTCCGAAGACCCCAAGAAAAACCCCAAAGCGCGCCGATATGAGACCATCGGTTATGAAGAGGTCATCGCGCGCAACCTCAAGGTAATGGATACCGCGGCTTTCGCGCTTGCCCGCGACAACGGCTTGCCGATATTGGTTTACGCCCTTGGCGACAAGGAAGGTCTGATGGGCGTGCTGAACGGCAAAACGCGCAGCACGCGGGTCGGGGACACAAAAGAATAAGGAGCCAGCGATGCCGGCCAAATTTTCGCTCGAAGAGCTCAAAACGCGGATGCAGAAGTCGATCGAGTCGCTGCAGGACGAATTGGCCGGTTTGCGCACTGGCCGTGCCAGCGCCAGCCTGCTCGACCCGATAACGGTCGACGCTTACGGCTCGCGCATGCCGCTCAACCAGCTCGCGACCGTCACTGTGCCTGAATCGCGCATGTTGAGCGTCCAGGTATGGGATCGGTCGACCGCCAACGCCGTCGAAAAAGCAATTCGCGACAGTGGGTTGGGCCTCAATCCTGTTGGTGAAGGTACGGTCATTCGCGTGCCGCTGCCGGACCTCAATGAAGAGCGCCGGCGCGAGCTGACGAAAGTCGCCCATAACTATGCGGAGCAGGCCCGGGTCGCCGTCCGGCACGTGCGGCGCGATGGCATGGATCTGCTCAAGAAGCTCGAAAAGGATGGCGACGTCAGTCAGGACGACGGCCGCGTCCAGTCCGATCTGGTGCAGAAGGCGACCGACAGCGCCGTGGCCGAAATCGACACTTTGGTGGCGATCAAGGAACGGGAAATCATGCAGGTGTAGACTGCATCCGCAGGAGGGCATGATGTCCGTCGATTCCGCCGTTCAAAGCCAGCCGCGTGTCCGTCCGGAACTCCGTGTTCCGACGCATGTTGCTGTCATCATGGACGGGAACGGCAGATGGGCCCGCGCCCGTGGAAAACCGCGTACTGAAGGTCATATCGCCGGCGTGAAAGCGCTGCGGCGGCTTGTCGAGCTCTCCATCAACTACGGCGTCAAGTATCTGACAGTGTTCAGCTTTTCGTCGGAGAACTGGACCCGCCCGCGCGACGAAGTGCGGTTCATCATCGGCCTTTTGCATCGCTTCGTCGCCTCAGACCTCGAGACGCTCTATCGCAACAATGTGCGAGTGACGATTATCGGCGCGCGCGACGAGCTGGAACCGCCGCTGCAGCGGCTGATCCGCGATGTCGAGGCGAAAACGGCCGGCAACACGGGCCTGAACCTGGCGGTCGCCTTCAACTATGGCGGCAAGGCCGAGATCGCCGAAGCGACACGGCGGATTGCCCGGGCGGTCGCGGCTGGCACTCTCAAGCCGGAAGATATCACCGAGGATACAGTCGCCCAGGCGCTCTATACATCCGGCGCGCCCGACCCGGATCTGATCATCCGCACTAGCGGCGAACGGCGATTCTCCAACTTCCTGCTCTGGCAGAGCGCCTACTCCGAACTCGCTTTCGTCGACGAATACTGGCCCGATTTCGACGAGGAGATATTTCTCCGCGTCCTTGAGGACTATTCGTCGCGTCAGCGCCGGTTCGGGGGAATCGAGGCGCAGGACTTGTGAGCGCCGACGGCAACTCGAACGACAAAACTCCTTCGAGCGGCCGCCGCAACTGGGCCGATCTCGGGCCGCGTTTCGCTTCCGCCATTGTCCTCATTCCGCTGACCATCATTGCCGTCTATTTCGGCGGCTATGTCTTTGCCCTCGTGATCGGCCTCGTCTTCGCCGGCGCCTATCGCGAATGGGAGACGATGGTCACGCTAAAACCGCTGACCCCAGTCGGCATGGTGCTGATTGCTCTCGTTTTCATCGATGCCATCCTCTGGCCGCTCTGGGGCACACCCGCGACGATAGCCGTTGCGATCGTCGGTGCGGTGATTGCAATCGCTCGGGGCGGGGAGGGGGCGATCTGGCGGGCTGGCGGTCAGCTTTATTTCGGCGCCGTGGTGATTGCCATGCTGGCGATGCGCGGATCCGAACCCACCGGATTTGTCGCGGCCGTCTTTCTCGGCGTGACGGTCTGGCTGACCGACACCGGCGCATTTTTCACCGGCCGGCAGGTCGGCGGCGAAAAGCTCGCCCCTGATATTTCTCCCGCCAAAACCTGGTCAGGTGCCATTGGTGGCCTGCTGCTGGGTTCGGTGGCCGGTACGCTCGTTTGGCATTTCGGCACCGCGTCGCCGCTCTGGATCGGCGCGCTGCTGGCGGTGATCACCAGCATCCTTGGCCAGGTCGGCGATCTAACCGAAAGCGCCCTAAAGCGGCGGTTCCGCGTCAAGGATAGCGGCAATGTCATCCCCGGTCACGGCGGATTGATGGATCGGCTGGATAGCGTGACCTTCGGCGTACTGTTTCTTTACGGCGTCGGCGCGCTACATCTGGGGCCGGGCGTGGTCGCGGCGGGGTTTCTCAATTGGTGATTTGCCGCGCGAATCCTCCGATAGGGGGACGTAATGTCAGCGCAATTGGCCGCTAGCTCGCTCCATCTCGAAAGCGCGGCGGTCAACCGCCAGTTCTGCTCAAGGGCGTTTGGTCTTCATGCTTAGCTACGTCATGATGCTGCTTTCCTACATTGTGCCCTATCTGGTGGTGCTGACGATCATCGTGTTCGTCCACGAGATGGGGCACTATCTGGTGGCGCGCTGGAACGGCATTGCTATCCAGACCTTTTCCATCGGCTTTGGGCCGGAACTCTTCGGCATCAACGACCGCAGCGGCACGCGCTGGCGCGTTTCGCTGATTCCGTTGGGCGGCTATGTTCGCTTCGTTGGCGATATGAATGCGACTAGCGCCACTCCAGACGCTGATGTCATCGCGAATGCGGGCCCGGATTTGAGGCCGCGTCTGTTCGTCAACAAAAACGTCTGGCAGCGCATTTCCGTCGTCATTGCAGGCCCCGCGGCGAACGTTATCTTCACGTTCGTAGTGCTTTACGCGCTGTTGTTCGGCTATGGCCGCTACATGATCCCGCCGGTCATCGGTGACGTCGTGGCGGGGAGTGTCGCCCAGCAGGCCGGTCTGATGAGCGGCGACAAGATCGTCGCCGTCGACGGCTTCCAGGTGCGCGGCTTTGAGGATTTTCAACGGCTGGTTTCGACGAGCCCCGAGCGGCCGATCACCATCGTTCTCGATCGCCAGGGCGCCGACAAGACGATCGTTCTGACCCCGAAGGCGACCAACAGCCCCGATATGTTTGGGACAGTGCACCGCATCGGTCAAATCGGCGTCACACGCACCGTCAACCCGTCCGACGTGACGCTCTATAGGCCGAACGCCGTCGAAGCAATCGGCATGACCACCGAGGAAATCCGCTTCATCGTCGAGCGGACAGGCCAGTTTATCGGTGATTTTTTCGTTGGCCGTGGCGACGTCGAAGAACTGGGCGGTCCGGTGAAGGTTGCCAAGGTATCAGGTGAAGTCGCGACCCTTGGCATCCCTGCGCTGATCAACCTGATGGCGTTGATCTCGCTGAATATCGGCCTTGCAAACCTGCTGCCCATCCCCATGCTCGATGGCGGGCATCTGCTCTACTACCTCGTCGAGGCGGTGCGGGGCCGCCCGTTGAGCCAGCGTATCCAGGAAATCGGCTTCCGTTTCGGCCTGGCACTAGTCCTGACGCTGACCATTTTCACCCTCTACAACGACATTTTCTGAGGGTCGGACGACGGCATAAAAGTCAAGCGATTCGGGCTGTTGCAGGAATGCCAGCACACCAATCTTTCGGTAACCCAAAGGCGGCTTGCGCCTTGCCCTTGGCTAAAAAAACAGTAAAAGCTTTCAATGGAGTTAGCTGGGGGAGTTGCGACAAGCGATTCCCTTAGGGGCACTGTTTGCAAGGGCTGCATTAAACATGATCGATCGTAACAAGCTGATGCGCAGCGTAATTCTGGCGCTGGCTATCCTGTTCGCAGCGCCTCTTGCCGGTATTGCTACCCCGCTTTTAGGGGTGAGCCAGGCCCAGGCGCAGACGGTCAGCAAGATCAGCGTGTCAGGCAATCACACTGTCGACACCGCGACGATCCTCAACACGGTTTCCGTCAAGGTCGGTCAGCCCTCGAACGCGGCTAAGATCAGCGAATCAATCGATGCGCTCTACCGCACGGGTCTGTTCAAGACCGTCAGCGTGACCCAGTCGGGTGGCGTCGTCTTCATCAAGGTCAGCGAGAACTCGATCGTCGCCTCTGTGCTCTTCCAGGGCAATCAGCGTTTCTCGGATGCCGAGCTGCTAAGCATGGTGCAGGTCGGCTCGCGTAGCGCCTATTCGCCTGACCGTGTGCAAACCGACATTGCGAGCATCAAGCAGGCGTATACGACCGCCGGCTACACCGGTGTCTCGGTGACCGCGCAGACTGCTGCGGCCGACGGCGGACGGACCCGCGTGACTTTTGTGATCAACGAAGGTCAGCGCTCGGGAATCACGGCTATCAATTTCACTGGCAACAACGCCTTCAACGCCGGGACGCTAAAGGGCGTGATCCGCACGA
>Ga0268266_10000678_pt1 | contig 45964 bp, 43 predicted proteins | sample KBSS13metaG_FD_190356 | JGI IMG/M metagenome (GOLD analysis project Ga0268266, IMG submission 190356) | Switchgrass rhizosphere microbial communities from Kellogg Biological Station, Michigan, USA - KBS S1-3 metaG (SPAdes) (version 2) | ecosystem: Host-associated > Plants > Roots > Rhizosphere...
TACCGGCGAGTTTCGCCACCGCCACATCGAGCGACGGCTGGGTGCTCGCCGCAGTCACATACGCCAGTTATAACGTGATCGGCGCAGTCATCATTTTGCCGGTGGTGCGACATTTGCGGAGCAACGGCGATGCCATCAAGGCCGGGTTGCTCGCCGGGCCGCTCGCCATGCTGCCGGCCGTCATTTTCTTTGTCTGCATGTGCGCGTTCTATCCGCAAATCCGCAGCGAAACCCTGCCGGCGGATTTCATGCTCGCGCGGATGGGCGTGCCGTTGTTTCATCTCATCTTTCAGCTGATGATCTTTGCGGCACTTCTCGAGTGTGGAACGGGTTTCGTGCACGCGATCAACGAACGCGTTGGATCCGCCTGGCGGCGTCGCAATGGCCGTGAATTGCAGAGCTCGATGAGACTGCTGATAGCCGCTGCCGTGTTGCTCGCCTCCATGTTCCTCGCGGAGCGCTTCGGTCTCGTTGCACTCATCGCTCGCGGGTACCGGGCTCTCGCCTATGTGATCCTTGCCGTGTTCGTTGTACCGCTTCTGACCTACGGTGTTTGGTCGCTCTGGAGAAGGCCCCGCGTTGGCACGACTGCAGGAGCGAATTCTTCCGCAGATTCCGTGAGGTAGCGGCTCGAAATTCATGGCCGGGCCCTGAGGCACCTAGCCACCCAATGGCGTAAAGCGCCGACATTCCTACAACCCCTTTCGGTATTGAGTATGTCAAAACAACGCCGTCGGTAGGTTCGGGTTGTCGTGCGATGCGCGCGGAGGCGAAATTTAGTGCCGATGTCCGCTCCAAGGACTCGTACGGGCTTCGGCTTCACGGCCCCAACCTCGACACTTGCCGGACCAGCCAATGGTTATATCCATCTCCCTGAAGGCAATGACGGAGTAGCGTTGACTGGATGAGACTCTCACTCATTGGCACTCATCAGCGTTGCATGACGCAACCCCCGGGGTGGGATGCGCACCAACTAAGACGAAATCTCTTCGTGGTTATTGATGCGTCGAAAGAACGAAGATTCCACCGTAGCCATATCGCCGCGTCGCAACGTGCCTATGCAGAGCAAGTGTGGTGCTTGAAGGTCGGGCGCCCGATCTCTTGCGCGCAGTTCCTCTCGGTCATGAAGTGTGGTCAAGTAATACGATGATATCGCTTTACCAGTCACTGAGTTCAATATGGCCACCACTGTCACACTCAGCAGCAAGTACCAGATCGTAATTCCCCAGGAGGCGCGGGAAGCACTGTCTCTATCCGCCGGAGACGAGATGCTCGTGTTGAGCAAACCCGATCGCGTGGTCATCATTCCGAAGCCTAAAAAATTCGCCAAGCGAATGGCGGGGCTACACCAGGAAGTCTGGCAGGGCGCCGAGGCGGCGGACTGCCCAAAAGCGGACGATCGTGAAGTCTGAAACGGTCGGATACCGACGATTGATTTCCGGCGCAGAGTTGATTGGTCATCCACAACGATGGGAGTCCGTCATGGACCAGTCGACTCATGCTGCATTGCGTAAGATTCCGTGGAACAAGGGCAAGTTGGTGGGGCAGAAGGCTCCGCTGAAACTGAAGGATATCTGGGCCATGAGGGTACGGCTCCAAATCGGCCACCGCACACGCGAGCTGGCCTTGGCCACTCGAACCCTGAGAGCACACTCCGGTACCTTGGAGTCGAGGTCGACGATGCGTTGGAGATCTCGGAACAAACGGAAGTGTAGCCATTTGGTCGGTTCGCTCGGTGGCGGCGTATGCGGTCGCCAATCGGCCAGCGGTCCTTGAGTCTGGTCACGGGATTTCTCGCCAGCGGACGTTCGAATATACTTTCGTCATGCCTTCTTCTAACTCCCCAGCCACGGTGGCGGCGCTCATTGATTCGCTCCGACACGATCCGTTCTACGTCACAATTACTGAAGAGTTTGCCGATAGCGAAGCGTGCAGACGGCAGGCGCTAGCTCGCTACTTCGACTACTCAATGAGCGAGGGCGCTCGGAAGGGTCGCCTCGTCGTGTGGCCTGACCCGGCTGTCGGCGCCGCAGTGTGGTTGTTGCCTGCAGAGACATCTGTATACGACGCAGAAGCGAAGGTAAAAGATGAGTTTCTCGCTGCGGCGCTCGGTGTCACTGGTAGGGATGCCTATCGACGCATCATCGATTTTATGCGGCCACGTGCGGCGGCCGCAGTTGCCGAGACAGCCTGGTATTTGTCCATTGTCGGCGTGACGCCTTCGGCCCAGGGCCAAGGTATCGGCAAGCGCCTCATTGAACCGACCCTCGCTGACGCCGACGACGCAGGCGTCGATTGTTATTTGGAGACATTCGACCGTCGAAATCCGAGCTTCTACCAGCGGCTCGGGTTTTCAGCGGTAGCGTCCCATGCTGAGCCGGTCACAGGGGCGACCTACACCATCATGGTCCGGAACCCGAAGACGCGGTTGGCACACTCGTGAGTCATAGCACCCGCGCTGGTTTGCGTGCGTCATCCCCAACTATCAACCGCGCCGGTCAACGTCCGCTTTCGCGTGCTCCAAGTGTTCGTCGCCGGCTGGGCGACTGACAGCTCAGGGTCGAGAGCGGGCAGGCGGTGCTTTGTAAGGAGAGGGCGCACCAGCAGACGGGGTGCCGCGTGATTGGTGATGGACTTCCGGCGCTAGGGGCGCGCTGGAGGTCGGTAGTCTCTCCGGGCGGTCGCGTGTCCGTCCCTTGGGGATACCTTCGGTGACCTGCTGGTTGTCCAGCACACGTCTGGGACGTCTGCCGAGAGCCGGGCCACGCTGGGGGTATACCAGGGTATCTCGCTTCCTGCGTCTCCGTTTCTTGGAATCGTCAGCGCGTTGGGTTAGTTATGAGCGAGGTCGGACTCTGCAAATGCCGTCGCGGTTAGCTCGACGTCGGCACGTGCGATCTTCAGTGCCTGCGCAGCCTGCCGCCATTTGCGCGTCTCATTTAGGACTTCCGTAATGACTACCCGACCTCTGTCCTTCGATCCCACGTACCACTCCGAGGTCTCGATGGCGTTCGCAAGACTTGGACGGTTGTCAGACTCATCGATGTTGAGAACATGATCGGCCCGCTCGGTGTTGGGGTTGAGATCGAACGCCGGTGCGAGACGCCAGCCTGTCGGGGTTAGAAGAAATCCATGGTTCCGCAGATGATCGTCGCGGTTGCCGATCGCGACGTTGAAGGCCACCCGCCGGAAGAGCTGGTCCAGGTCGGCCTCAATGTGATCCTTGGCCCGCGCGCGCGGAACACGTGCAGGAAGCGTTCGCGCATCGCGTGAGATGGTTATTCCAGGACGAGATGCTCCCAGCGCAAACCGTGTGGTTCAAATTGGCCGAAATCACGGTCTCGTGTCACCCAGGTGCATCCCTGCGAAATCGCGAGAGCTGCGTGCTGAGCGTCTGCAACTAACTTGCCCGTTGCTGAAGCAGCGCGGCAGAGGCGTATGACGTCGCCCAGATGCGGCTCGGAAGGTATTGCTGTGCGACAGCGGGGGTGCGAGGTCAACTGCTCGATAAACGCGAGAGCAACCGGCAGGGGGGTAGGATCCTCGTAGATGCGGCGGTTGGTTACGATCCTCACGAACCCGACCGCAACGAGTACGCTCAAAGCGAACGGCTCAGCGCCGTCAACGAGGGCCTTCAACCACTTGGCATACGCCTCGTGGCATTTTTCATCTTCTCGATGTGCGTAGATGAGAATGTTGATATCGGGCATCAACATTATTGGCGCAACCGATCCTGGTCCTCCTGGTCGAGAGAGGCGTCGAATTCTGCGGGCTCATGGTGAACGCGCTTGCTCGAGCGGCCATAGGTGACCAGAGAAAAGGGCGGAGCTGAACGTATGGGGCGCCCCAGGCACTCTCGAAGAGCGTTGTTCACAACGTCGCTAACGGTGAGGTTCCACTCGGCTGCGCGGAGCTTCGCCTGCCGCAGGAGATCGTCGTCGATGACAAGAGTAGTTCGCATACGTATGAGCATACGTATGAGAAATGCGACCGTCAAGGAACCTGCTACCGCGCGCGCGCTCGACCCACTGTGTTATTGGATCTGGCGACTGCCTTGTAATTCAGGCTCGTTTGAGGCGATATCTCGGCGTTCAATAACACAGTTCGCAGGTCGTAACTCGCTGATTTAACTGGCGAAAGCGGAGATTGGAAGGCCGGCCTGTCACGCCGGGGGTCGCGGGTTCGAGTCCCGTCCGCTCCGCCAATATATTCAATTACTTGTGCCTGCCTTGGGTTTCCCTGCCCTGGCATTTTCTACCGTTTTTCTACCGTCCCGCTGATTTTCACTGCCGGCGCGCCGCCCGCCGTCGATGACGCGCAGCTTCGGGGACTGGCGTGGACCACTGGGAGGCTCCGGCGGCGCGGTGGGCTTGGGCGACGTCAACCCGACCCGCTCGGCGACGCTCTCGCTCACCCCGGCTAGCGCCGAATCGACCGTGTGGCCGTAGATGGTGTCCACGATCGTGCTGCGCGCATGCCCGATCACACGGGCGACATTGAAGGCCTGCTCACCGCTTGCCTGCGCCAAACTAACGAAGGTCCAGCGCAGCGAGTACATGTCGCGATAGCGAACCTGGGCCCGCTCCAGCAGGGGCATCCAAACCCGCTTACGCACGTTCGCCTTGTTGAGTGGTGTCCCGGTCGTACTCGGAAAGACGAGCCCGACACCTCCCGAGGCTGCGCGGTGCTCGCGAAGCACGGACGCGAGCCATTCAGAAATCGGCACTGTCCGCCGACCGGCTTTGGTCTTCGGCGCGTAATAGCGAACCCTTTCGAGCACCACGATCGCTCGATGCGAAAGTAGGGCTTCTCGTCGTCCAGGTACACGGCTGACCAGTCGAGTGCATAGATCTCCCCTGGTCGTGGCCCCGAGATGCTCAGCGTGCCAAACAATGCCAACTCGAACGGTGTAGCGGTTGCAAAGATCGCCTGCAACTCCGTTTCCGTAAACACTCCACGATTTGCCGTAGGCTCTCCGTCAACCCGCTGCAGTTTCGGGTATCGCTGCATGACGTTCGAGATGACGTATTCCGAGTCGAACGCGTAAGTGAAGATTGCCTTCGCGGTTTTGATCGCCTTGTTGACCTGCGAGACCGTGCAACCGCTGTTCCGCAGGGCGTTGAAATGCGCTTTCATATCCGCGCGTTTGATGTTGCGGATATTGCGCGGCCCGAGTCTCGGCAGCTTTTCATTCGGCGGAGGCAGGAGCCGGAGTGTCAGTTCGGTCTGATACTCCAACAGGGTGCTGACGCGCCGATTGTTGGCGCGGCGATCATCCAGGAACAGATTGGCCACTTCCTCGAAGGTCTTGCGCTCAAGCGGACCGACGTACTCACCGTTCTTCTTCGCGTTTTCAAACTTGCGCAGAAGGGCTTTGGCATCTTCCTTGGTTCCCCGGATGGTGTGCCAGTCCTTCTGCTTTGGTTCCGTGTTGTAGACGACGACGTGCCACCGGCTGCACTTGCCGGTGGGTCTTTCTTCAGGGGCGCTCGCTTGATCATGGAGGGTCCCTCCCATGACGTAGTTCGATAGTGCGCGTGAGACTAACACACTCACAGAGACATGCTGTTGGTATTTCGCTGTTTTATTGCTGCCTCGACGGCTGATCGGCGGTATCTTCGCCTACGCCCAAATGGTAGTGATGGTATGTTGCCTTCGCGTGCCTGCTGCTCGATCCATGTCACGGGAACTTGCAGAATGTCGGCAAGCTGTTTGGAATCGAGTAGGCGCTCGTTGGGATCGGTCTCGGGATCATTTAACGGATTCAGCTTTGCGCCTTCCTCGAGTGCCCGACGGTACGTCTCCTCTTCGAGGGCCAGTGTTCCCACACCCGGCAATGGAATCAACACACGTTGTGCCATCGTCTTGACCACGCGCTTGCATCGGACTGCGCGTCCTGATTCGTGCTTCTGTCCGAGAAGGATCGTCAATTCGCGTTCGTAAGGACAGCCGACATTTGTATCCAAAGAGCCTTCAAATGCGCGGCGGGGTGGGGCGCGACGAAATCAAGACGGCTGTCTGGTAGTGAGCTACTAGCAGGGATAAAATTGCCACACGGATCGAGACTACCATCCCAGGCGCGCCTGCTGGTGCTGGTAACATCGGCACGCGCCTCAGCACCCATGCACCCCTGGGAGGTGTCACATGGCTGATCGCAAGTCTACGGGCTTCAAGAGGCGTGGGAGTCCGTTAAAGAACGGCATTCGGGGCAAGAGCCACAAACTCAGTGATGTTGCTGCTGCCCTTCGTGGTTGGAGAAGCGCACGTGAGGATAATAGAGATCACCACTTCCCCGTTCTCACTCCTGCGGAAGCTATTCGTGAAATGCGCGATGGCGTGCCTGGTAGGGCACTCCATCGGATCCGAGCCAGCCTCGTGTTTGCGCGCTCTGTTGCGAATGACTGTGCAACTATTCTGAAGAGGCAAGCGGCCGACTTGGACCTCGATGTGGCGATTACCTTGCGCAGTTGCGTCAGCGCTGAACTATCCGATCAGATCGAGCAGATTGACCGGTTGCTCGCCGGGGCTAGCCAGAGGCATCAGACTTGATATGAATTGCACGCTGCTGGCGATCTTCTTGAATTCGATTCGCGATTGCCAGCAATTCCTTGGCCGTATCGAGGCGCTGATTGCGCTGGATCGGCCGGTCCACCTTTTTCGCCAAATCAGTATAGAAGTCCGCCCTGGCCCTACAGGCGGCTTCGATTGCTGTCAGTTCGGCGTCGGAGAATTCCATGTCGATAAGCCTAACACCCGGACACCCGTGACCAGCAAATCGCTTTCAGAAGGACTGTATATGAGCTCGGACGCGTTTCTTTGATGGCGGTCAGAGTGGCCTTTTCGAGGAAGTTCCCGTGCGTTTTAGGGCGGCGAGTAGACCGGAACTCGAAGAAGCTGGATGATTGGCTAATCTGCCCCGTCAGTTCGAACCGGGCGGCGGGTTTCGGCCAGGAGCGCTCCTTGATGACGACAACTTGAGTGACCGATTTGCGACGCTTGACGGCCGTTCGCACGATTGTCGCGAACGATTTCAACTGGGACAAACAGTCGTATCCGCACCCGATGGCTTCTCACAGGTTGCGCCTCAAATCCACTGATCGTTCACAACAGTGCGTTCGCTCGTCGCGCCGTCGCCGGTGTTTACCACACCGCGCGGCTCGATTAACAGCAGCCTTACTTCGGCGTGCGCACGCGGCTTGTGCTCAACACCTTTCGGGACTACCGCCATTTGGCCGGCGCGCAGTACGATCGAGCCATCACCCGACGCGCCGCCACGAAAATCGATATGCAATTCGCCGTCCAGCACGATAAAGGTCTCGTCAGTATCGCGGTGCTCATGCCAGACGAATTCACCTTCGAGCTTCACGACCTTAAACTGATAGTCGTTCATTTCCGCGACTACGCGTGGCTGCCAGTATTCGTTGATCAGATCTTGCCGGCGAGGTCGATGGTTTGGCATTGCCCACGCGCGGCGGACGCTGTCGGGGGACTAGCGGATAAGGACATCGTTCTCTCCGTTCGATGTGTGAATCCGTCGAGAATAGGCAGCCGCCAGGGAACCGTATTGAACGATCGTGGGTGAACTTCAGTCGCGGGGCGCGTTGCCCGCGATCTGGAGCCAGCGTCCCGGCGTGAAGCCGAAGGTCTTCAGAAAATGACGTGTCATGTGGAAAGCAATTTCGCGTCGAAGAGAAAGTGTCCCTTCTCAGTTGCCACAGCGATTTCCTACGCCAAAACTCTTCCGCCGGAGGGCAAGTCGAAGGCTGCCGAGTACGTATGGCGGGCTCCAGCGTTTGTGCAAACACCACTGCGTCGGGCTCTTCAGCAGGAACCGTGGTTTTCTGTGCCGGCGAAGTGATGGCTGCTTGGTGAGATCTTGGCCAGATACTCTACTTACAAATCTCTGGGTAAGCAGAAAGTACCTGCACACGCAACGACTTTCCTTCTTGTCGCGAGAGGTCGGTAGAGAGTAAGCGATAGTTACGCGGCGGTCTTGCGGTGGGGAGCACAGAGCCGCAGATAGCTAAAGCCCACTTGCGATCGGAGAGTACGACATAGCCGTAACGGGGTCGGCCTGCTCGAGATGTCCGCTTCAAAGACTTTGAAGGAAATCGCCGTGAGAGCCCCATCACCCGGATCGCATTGATGGCGCGGCGGGATCAGACTCTGCCGCGAATTCCCTCCATCTGCCGCGAACAGTGCGCGCAGCCACACGCCACAAGGGCCGCGTCGGCCTCAGCTCAAATTCGCCAGGCTCGGTGCACTCAGGGCAGAGTCTATAATACTACACGCTACGTCTTTTGGGGTTTGTAAATGGTCCGTTGGCTCGCCGCCGGCTTTATGACGATTTTGGTGCACGCAGTCCATGCCTCGCCCGTCAGCAATGATTTTGTTACCGAAGTCGCGCTGACGTTTCGCGCGAACAATGATTCTGCGGGCTTCATGAGGCTGATGAACACCGCGAAATCGCTGCAATCGCCTAACCCGGATGTGCCCTATGAGACAGAGATCGCGAATCTCAAGGAGCGAATCAAGGGAAACGAGAATATCGGGAAGTTTGCTGTGGATGTGCTTTTACCGGAAGCTGGCCCGGCATTCGATCATGGTTATCAGGCCATCGCCGGTCTCAACGAATCGTTTGCCCGAAATGTCGGCCAGCTCAAATGGGGAGCCGACATCACAAATGCCGAGCTCGAACAGATGATTCGGAACGCACTCGACGTCGCGGACAAGCACAACAAATTGAATGAAGTCATCGACAGTCTCAGCAAGCGCTGGGACACCAACATCGCAAAAGGGGAATTCCCGGACGCGGTCATGGCCGCGATGACGAATGAGGAAACTCGAAAAGGCACTCGCGCCCTTTTGGGAGAAATGGACGAAAACATAAAGCTTTCGCGCTCTGCAGCGGACAATTCCGCAGAGGGCCTCGCCATTGGCCGACGGTCGCAGCAAACCCTCGGCGTATTGCAAAAGCGTATCGACGAGCAGTCCAAAGCCATACGCGCATTCTTGGGACAACGCGCCCGAGAAAAGGAAGAGAGTGCGGACGAAAACAAACGGAACTATCTGAAGGCGCAGGCGTGGCTTGAAAATCAGCAGCTGGGCTTAAATATTTTTTGCGCGTTCGCGCAAGGAAACAAAGATCTTGAGAGCGCGGTTGCGCTCGGGCAGCTATATATCAGTACCTCGAGTGCTTACAACAAGTTCAAGTATTCGAAGACGCTATCGGACGCAGAGCTTTTGACCATGCCCGACCCAGCCCTCGTCCTTGCCGCAAATTGGACCACGGCGGCATTGGCAGCGTTTCAAGTGCTTGGCGGCCGAATGGGCGGGGAAAGCGCGGTCACGTCGGGACTGAGTCAAATATTCGAAGCCTTGAAAGCGATCGATCAAAAACTCGATTACATCATCGATCTGACGCGTTCGAACTTCAAGCATGTGGTTACGCTTGAAGGACAAAATGCATTCGTACTCGGGCAAATCTTGGAAGTCGCCGACGACACAAATCGTATGCAGTATCGTGATGAGGCACTTGGCTATGTGAAAGATGCGATGAGGCAAGTCTCCGACATTCAGTCGATGGACAAACTGTGTACGGTGAAAGACGATTCGTTCTGCCGCGCAGACGAGAACTATCAGCGGATGATGCTGCTCCTCAACGACCAGTTGAGCATGAAATTCCCGGTACGATCGGACGCAGCGGCAAATCTGCCCATGGTGACATTACCGCTCACCGACGACTCGAGTCGGCATTTTAATCGATACGATGCGAATCGGTTTTCGCTCGGGCTTGTCCAAAATTTGATGGCAGATCGGGCCGCACAGGCAGGACACTCGCCGGAGCACAAGGATTTCTTCGCGTCCATGGCGAGCTGGTTGGCCTCGGTCAACGATTCGCCAAATGCTGAAGTGTGGAGTGCAGCGGTCGATGCGGTCACGCGATCGAAATCAAAAATGGATAGCCCGCCGAAGCTTCTCAAACGTGAATTGCAGAAACAGGGGCGGCAGCTCCTGACTTACTACCAAACTACCTCGCATCCCAGTTTTCATATCGCGCTAAATCTCGATCTGCAGTATGCGGCCATGGAACTGAATGCCGGTCTGAAGGGACTCGTTGAGCGCACGATTGACCGTTTTGTGTCGAAATTCAACGAAACCGGTGCGACACCGCCGAAAGTAATCGATACGACTCCGGGTTGGTATCCACCCGACGGGGACGCCTATGTCAAAGAAGCGTTGAGCGACTTTGCAAACCCGGGCTTCATTCAGGAAATTCTGTACAAGCACAGAAACACTCGTCAGTACGGATACTATGTCTTGCTTGAGAAACTCGGGCTAGGGCGGATCTCGAAGACCGGGTCGATCGTGGGAGATTGCCACGCCCCTCTTATCTTGCGTTACTACTTTACGTGGACCTTTCCCGACTTGGCACGCAAGATGGGGCTGCTTGGACCGACTGCTACAGTCGATCAGTTTCTGACCATGAGCGCTCAGCTTGAGCCGCATTGCGGGGCCTACGATATCGATCCCACGCACTATCTCGAGGATAGGTTGGGGGTTGGAATCCAAAACGAGATCCGCTTGGTGTGGAACCGCGATGCCGGAGATGATCAAGACCGGTTCCGGCAGACTTTCACGGCGTCTGGTCGGGACGACGACAAGAATATTCAGGCGTTAAGAGCAGTGATTTGGTACCAACTCTCGAACCTCGTCGCTGATGAGTTTTCAGCCATCGAGAGACTTAAGGACGCTCCGCCGCCTGTGGCCGACTATGAGAAAAACCCCGTCGTCACCGACGAGGTCGGCGCGATCGAGGCATTGCGTAGGGAATTTCAAGGCTACCGTTTGCGCTTTTATCTTTTTCAATTTCTGGTGCAGCAGGCGAAGTTCGATGGTCGTATAGGTCCGACGTGCGCTATGGCGGTTTCGAGGCCAGTCGGGCTCCAGAGCGCGACTCCATACACTGCGCATCCGCTAGCGCTGATTGCGCGTCTTCGCGAAAACACGTTCGAGACAATTACGATTCAGCAGTATGTACGGGCTGTCACGCGCGCCGATGACGGCAGCTTGGCTTGTAGATTTCATGGTCTGCCGAAGGATGTCATCCGCGGCCTCACCGAGTTGGATTCGATGTGAGCATCATCGCTTGGCATCGATGGTTTGAGAGTCGCCCCTGGAACGGCGCCTTCGCACTGACGGATAAGGCAGGCTTCCACCTTCACCCCCGTCTGCCCGCCCCCCTTTTGACCAACCCTGCGCGGGTTGGATACGCAGCAACAACATGGCGGTTGCATTGCCGCCAAGGGCACGGTCCCCCTGGACCGGTTATCTTCGGAGTCGGACGGAGAAGCGGCCCAGCGCGAGAGGCGGCCATTCTGAGGCCGAAAATATTCGGACGGAGATTGGCGCACAATGCCCAGAGCGTTCGCCGCAGATCTCGGCCGATCCCGCCTATACAGATCTGCGCGGCCCTTGCCGCTGGATGGACCACTAATTCCGCGGTAGAGAAACGGTAGAGCCCACACGCTATTCCTGTGATGTCTCGGTTGATTCCGGCATGGTGTGGCCGAGGCGCCGCTCGGTCAGAGGGGGCTGAGGGGGAGCCTTGCCGACCGCCAGCTTGGCCCAGTAGCCCCGCTCGGGGCGCGGCACGTTCATCAAGGTGCAGATCCGAGCCATGTAGCTCGAAGACACCCCAAAGTTGGCCCCCACCCTGAGCATCGGCTCCGCCCAAACATCGGAGTAGAGCGATTCTCGTGAGACGTTGGCGGGTAAGCCTGGGGGGACTTCCGCCTGCTCGACTTCGACTGGCTTTTGGGAATCCATCGTCTAGCGACCTCCTCGACGCGGTCGCTCCCAGCGGGTAAATGCCCGCGGACTGGAGCGGGAAGTGCGCTTACGCTTGCCAATGTGACTAATTTGATCGACTGGACAAGAACAGAATCCCCCCAGTTGCGGTTGGCTTTTTCGCGTTGTTAATGGCACAGCGTTTGCGCGACTGTTAGTTTTTTTTTGTGTTTCAGGCTGGCTGGTCCGATAATCAGTTGGCATCGGCCATCGCCTTGCGGCAACTCACTTCAAGGTCGATGAGCTGTGCGTCTGGCTTGTCGGAATTCCAGATGGGAGTTAGGCTAGAAACGTACTGTCCAGCCTCGCACTTGGTCGGGGTTTCTCGCCCTCTCGTGGGAAATCGTTGCGCAGCTGCACGGCCGTCGGATGCGTTTACGCGTGCAAGTTCTCCCGCGCTCTTGTTTACAACCTGCTGGAGTTGCTGGAGGTCTTCCGTCAACTGTTTCTGTTGAGCTGTTAAGTCACTAGCCCACCTATATGGGAACCGAGCGTCGGGGGGAATTGTCAGGGGAAACGTGCCCGCAGTTGTTGAGACGGATATGTCTGCTTCGGGGTATGTAGCGGTCCCATCCTGCACTTTAGCTGTGCGCTTGCAGCTAATCGGCCAGTAGTCTTCCGTCAACGCCTTCCGAGTATTTTCATTTGCTGCGGCTCGTCCGGCTGCGCTACTGTCCGAGTTAGGAACGCTACAGGTCAGCAAGTCAGAATCGTATATGATTCCCTGCACGCTCACTGGATGGGCGTTCGTGCGCGCAACCTCGATGACAGCTTGCGTTTTAAGTATGCGCGGGCGGAACAGAACCCCTTTGGCAGAAAGTTGCTTGCACGCCAGCCAAGCATTCGTCGCAGCACTATCCACTAGAGATGTCGACTTGTATTGGTACGTACTCTTTTGATAATCAGAGTTGAACGTCTTGCAGAAGTATCGCAGCCGCTCTTCTGTAGACCCACTAGAGAGGCCAAATTTGATTGGTATCGCTTTGATGACAGTATCTAGGGTTGCGTCAAAATTGGTTCCAGACTTGTACGAATCGTTCTCGCAGTATTGATCATAGACCTTTAGCGCTATACTTAGAGTTTGAACTTCAGTACTGTAATTCCTTCCGCTATATTCCAACACGTCACGGCAACCGTCTGTTTCCTGCGCTACGCTGGCCGACGCCATGGTTAGCATTGCAAAGTAAACTAGGCGCATAACTACCCCGTTATCATCTTTTTAGGAATTGAATGGAATAAATGTCCAATATTTGCGGCGCAGTCAAGTGTAGGCCGCAAGCCCACCATCGGACAAATTCCGGGAGTTTGTTACAAGCGCTCCCGGAAAATGTCGCGATGCGGGAAAGGAGAAAACCGATCAAACCGCTATGGTTACTACCAGACCCGCAGGTGAAGCGCCAAGCATTCGATGTGGTCAGAGACGAGCGTAGGTTTGGAGTCATGCGAGCTCGCGGGCTGCTCGGCATCTCACGATTGCTTTACGGGTATTGCGCCGTAGGCCGCCCTGGAGTGATTTGCTGGAGCGCGCCGGCGAGAAGCGCCAGTACGGATTTGGACTATCTGGCTGGGAGTCGGGTTGCTGTTCGCCGGTGCGGCAACGATCAACACACTGATGGCCGGTCTGCCGCGCATTCTCTACGGCATGGCGCTGGACGGGGCTTTGCCCCGGGTGTTCGCGTATCGGCATCCCCGCTTGGGAACGCCGCTGGTCGGTATCGTGGTGTCTGCGGCGATTCCATGTCTGCATGCGTGGATCATCCATGGCGATGTCGCACAGCTCGGCAACCTCGTGCTGGCCGCGGTGTGTTCCTGGGGAGTGGCTTACATCCTCGTAACCCTGGCAGTTATTGGACTGCGGATCCGTCGCCCGGATCTGCCGCGCCCCTACAAGGCTTCGGCTTACCCACTCCCTCAGATTGTTTCGTTGGTGGGCATCTTTACGGCACTGGTCTATATCGCTCCGATCGGCACGAGTCGTCGCGATGTCTACATCCCGTTCGGCATCATGCTGGCTGCCACGTCGCTCTACGCCTTGGTGTGGACCCGCTTCGTCCGGAAAGCGCCGTTGTTTGAGGCCGAGCCCGTCGAAGCCGTGCTCCAACGCGCCAGCGGGCTACGCGTGCACGACACCTGACGGCCGAGTAGGGCAGAAGTGCCGTGAAACGGGGGACACGTTCATAGTGGGAGCGATGATTCCGCACCGGGGTGAAAGAGACCCTGACAGCTTCGCAGCGACTGCAGCCAATGTGGTGCTTGCAGCCGCTGTTCCCATCGTGCTGTTTGTTGCGCCTTTGCTCGTCGGTGAGATGATTCGGGAGCTGAAACTCTCTGTCGCTTCGGCAGGCTATATCGTCTCGATCGAGCTCGGTGCGATGTGCCTCGCCACCATTGACACATTATGGGGGCTCGGACGCCTCGCTATGCCAAAGGCGGTGGTGTTGGCACTCAGCCTGGTGATTGCCGGCGATGCCGTCTCGATCTGGGCGGCGAGCTTCGCCCAGCTCGCGCTCGTGCGAGCGCTTACCGGGCTGGGTAGCGGTTCGATCATGGCGTTGTGCTTGAAGGGCATCGGCATGACGCGTAACAAGGACCGGAATTTCGGCTATTGGGTGATGGGCCAGCTCGTATCGGGTTGCGTCGGCCTGTTGGTGTTGCCAGTTTTGTTCCGGATCGCCGGATTGTGGGCGTTTTACCTCGGCATGGTTCTCGTCCTCACGGCCTTGATGCCCGTTGCACGCTTTCTTCCCTCCGACCGAAGGCCTGTCTCGAGCGCGTCCCCGGGACTGCTAGAGGCTCTCGGCGCTTCCCCAATGCCGCTGCTCAGCATTGTCGGGATCCTCCTCTTCTACATCGCGATCAGCGGGGTCTGGACCTACATCGAGCGGCTCGGTCATCTCGCCCACCTCGAGTCCGACGTGATAGGCACCACGTTGGCGGGCGCGACTGCAATGGGCGTCGCCGGCGCTGCGGCGGCGTCCTTCCTCGCCAACAAGCTCAAGCGGGTGATCCTGCTGACGACGGGCTTTGCGGTCCTCGCGCTTTCGATAGTGCTCCTGTTAGATGCCCGCGCGCTGCGCGCTTCGTGCTCGCTGCCTGCATGTTCAAATTCGCGTGGACCTTCATCATTCCTTTCATGTTTGCCAGCATCAGCGCAGCCGATCCTTCCGGTCGAATGATTGTTTCGACGAACTTCGTTATCGGAGGAGGGCTGTCGATTGGACCTGCAAGGGGTGCTCGCATACTCGATTTGGGGGCGTCATTCGATACGCTTATGGCCTTCATGCTGGTGATAGCGGCTGTTAGCGGGTCCGGCATGCTTCTGGTATGCACACGTCAGGGCGAGCGTGACGGATTGTAGAACGGCGCCGCTCGAAATACTTTCTGCACCCGAAGTCGCTGGCCGTTAGTAAAGGCTCCCGCCCTCAAAGAGCTTGCTACCGGGCTCAAGGTCTGGTAATTGATATCGAAAATTTCGATAGAGAGCCCCGGCCCCTATGCGCCCCAGTATCCCTTCCTCGGATCACCTGCTCGTGTTTGTCACCGTTGCCGAGCAAGGAGGCTTCTCCGCAGCGGCGGCTCGCTTGGGGCGCGGCCAGCCGACTGTCACCTACGCCGTTCAAAAGCTCGAATCCCATGTGGGAGTCAAGTTGTTCCACCGCGCCGGTGGCCTACCGCGGCTGACACCGGAAGGCGAGCGGATGCTCCCGCTCGCCCAGCGAATCCTGCGGGAAATGACGGATCTTGGCCGCATGGTGCAAGCGAACGAGCCAGTCGGGGACACTGGCACGGCTGCCGTGCCCGGTCGTGTCGAGCCGGCCCTGACGGAGGGCGCCAGCTCAACGCCCGAGGCACAACCGCAATTGGGCGTGCTGGATGAGGTCTGGCGTCAGGGCGGTATTCGCAGCCTGCCACTACACCTGGTGCTGGTTGCCAAGCTGATTGACCGCTACCTGAGTGACATGTTGGCGCGGCACTCGAGTCTCTCCATCGCCGAGTGGCGCGTCATCGCCGTACTGTCATTCTTGCAGCGCAGCACGGTCCGGACGATAGCGCGCCAAGCGTGCGTGGATCCTGCCGAGGTCAGTCGCTCCGTCGCTGCCTTGACGAAGCGGGGTCTCATAAGGCGGGCAGCGAATCCACAGCATAGGCGCTCGCCTCTGTTATCGCTTACCGACAGCGGAGTAGCCGAGTTCAAGCGTTTTCGCCCCCATTGGCAACGACTCAGCGCAAGGCTGATGACCGAGATCGATGCTGAGAGGGCAGTGGCCATCGAGGGGGCCATGGTGGGCTTTGCTCGCGCCTGCCTGAACCTGCTCGGCGGGTCATGAGCCATCCGGCGTTTTCTTGGGTTCATCTTGTTGTTGATTTTTCATCAACTATGATCGATAGTGAGCCCGTCCCGCCGTCGCGGCGGGAGGGGGCTGCCGCGTGGCTATTGTCAGATTCGACCATCTTCCGGTGATCCGGCGGCGGCGCTCCCACGTAAGAGCAACGACTGAACGGACCATTCCATAGAGGTCGCCATGATCCACGCCGAGCCCGCTCCGCCACACGTCATCCCCGGGACCGCCGAGATTCCTTTTGATCCTCGCGTGACGACCTACACGCGGTTCGGCTCGATGCGCTTCGAGCCGTTCGAGTACACGGGCTGGGTCGATGAGTGCATGTCGTGGAAGCGCACCTGTTACATCGGCGACTGGTCGCCGCTATCGAATAAGTTCCTGGTCAAGGGACCCGATGCACTGCGCTTCTTTTCCGATATCTCCGTCAACAGCCTGGCGAAATTCGAAGTAGGACAGGCCAAGCACAGCATCCAGTGCAACTCGCGCGGCAAGGTTGTTTGCGAGGGTGTCCTCATGCGCCTTGGCGCGGACGAGATCCTGTTCACTTGCGGCCCCACTCTGTGGACCGAATACCAGTTTGCGCGCGGCCGATACGATGCATCCGCGGTTCAGCTCGGCTTCGGACAGTTCATCAAACAGGTGCAAGGGCCAAATTCATTGTACCTGCTCGAGAAAGTGACGGGAGAAAGCTTGCGGGACATCGGCTTCATGCGCTTCCGCAAGACACGCATCGGCCATCGCGAGTTTTATATTCTGCGGCAAGGAATGTCCGGGGAGCTCGGATACGAGCTGCACGGTGACAGTCGCGATGGCGCGGCCATTCACGAGGCGATCCTGGAGGCGGGCCAGGAATTCGGGATACGCCGTCTCGGGGGTCGGACCAAAATGATCAATCACGTCGAGGCCTGTTTCCCAACACCGACCGTGGACTACGTCCCGGCGATGCACGGGGAGGATGACTACATCGCGTGGTGCTCGCAGCACGCTCCGGAATTTCTGCGGACGAGATTCCTGCCGCACACCGGTAGCCTGGAAATCAAGGACATCTCAGCTCTGCACCGCAGCCCCGTCGAGTTGGGGTGGGGCAAAAACATCAAGTTCGACCACGAATTCATCGGGCGCGCCGCCCTGGAACCGGAAGTGGCCCAACCGCGCCGGAACATGGTGACGCTGGTCTGGAATGCCGAGGATGTGAAAGAAGTCTATGCGTCCTTGTTCGACGGCTCGGGCGAGCCGTACGAGCCCATGGAACTGCCGCGTAACTACCTGGGTTGTGTCTGGGCGGACCAGGTGTTGCATGACGGGAAACTGGTCGGCGTCTCGACTTCGCGCTGCTACAGCTATCACTCCAGAGAAATGATTTCCCTCTGCACCATCGATGTCGAGAATCGCGCGCCGGGTACGCAGGTCACCGTCGTCTGGGGGCGACCGGGGAGCCGACAGAAGCACATCCGCGCCACGGCCGCGCCGGCCCCCTACAAGCAGGATAACCGGCGGATTGATGTCACCCGGTTGCCGGCCCGAGCTGCAGAACAATAGACCCACTGCAATATTGTGGGAAGGCCGCCGGCGGCCTCGTGTCCGGAACAAACAATAGCGCAACTTCTAGGGGGGTCGGATCCATGAGACGTAGCGTCAGTGTATTGCAAGCAGGTGCAGCATTTGGGATCGGGTTTGGTTTGCTGATCATCTCAGTACCCGCCTCTGGAGCAGAGTCGCCATCCGAGCATGCAGCAGGGGACGATCAGGGATCGGCGTTGCAGGAGATCATCGTGACGGCGCAGCGGCGTGCCGAGTCGGCCCAGAAGTCCTCCGTGGATCTGCAAGTTGTCAAAGGGGACCAGTTGGCCGCTGCGGGAGTGACCCAGGCCACCGACCTGTCGAGCATCGTTCCGGGTTTGAGTGTGAGCATCGGCGGGTCCAGCGTGCAAACGTATCTTCGCGGGGTAGGTACTTTCGCGACGGATGCCGCAGCCGAGTCCTCGATCGCCTACAACATCGATGGAGTCTACATTTCACGTCCGAGTGGTATCGGGCCTATCTTCTTCGATCTGGCTCGCGTCGAAGTACTCAAAGGGCCGCAGGGCACGCTCTATGGCCGTAACGCTTCCGGTGGCGCGATCAACCTGGTTACCAACAAGCCGGAAAACGACTGGAGCGGCGGTGTGACCGTGAACGGTGGCAACTATGGCTTGCGACAGATCACGGGTGTGCTGAACGCGCCCATCGGCAGCGAAGTCTCGGTGCGATTGGCCGGAGAAACGGTTGACCACGATGGCTATCTCACCGATGGCTATGATGATCAGAAGACCCGCGCAGCACGCCTGACGGGATTGTGGAACGCATCTGACAATTTTTCGCTCCAGATCATGGGCGAGTACAGTCATATCGGCGGCCAGGGCGAAGGTGTCGTGCGGCGCTCCCTGCTGCAACCCTCGAATAGCAGCCCCTGGCTCGGCGCTTCGGATCCGAGCCAACAGCCTCCGTCGGCCCATATCCCGGGAGGGACGCATATCCTGCCGGACGGCTACACCAACAACGACGCGCGCGCCTTGAGCGCAGAGCTCACCTGGACACTTCCATTTGCGACACTGACTTTCCTCCCGGCGGTCCGCACGGTTGATGTGGACTACGTGAACTACACGCCCGGATTTCTATTCCAGGACGAGGAGACCTCACGGCAGCACAGCTACGAGCTGCGACTGGCGAACCACACCGCCGGGGGAATTAACTGGGTGGCGGGCGCCTACTACTACGACGAGTCGCAGACCGAGCACTACAACGATGCGGCGGTGCCGTTTCAGGACAGTTTCGTAAACGAGGACCTCACGACGCGCAGTTGGGCCGGGTTCGGTCAGGGAAGCTTCAGCATTACCCCGACACTGCGCTTCATCGCGGGCGCCCGCTATACCCACGAAAGCAAGTCACAGAAAGGCTCGACAACGACCATTCTCCCGGTTGCGGAGGTCTCCGATGACGATGGCGCGCGGACGTTCGACAATGCGAGCTGGAAGACGGGATTCGAGTATGACGTCGCGGACGAATCCATGCTCTTTCTGACAGCGGCCACCGGCTTCAAAGCCGGTGGATTTGTCCCCAGCATTCAAACCCCCCGCAACTCCTATGGCCCGGAGAAGCTGCTGGCATACACGCTAGGCTCACGCAACCGCTTTGCCGATAACCGGTTGCAGGTTAACGCCGAGGGCTTCTACTGGAAGTACAAAGACAAACAGGAACGCTACCTGGGCATCACGCCCAGTGGCGCGACGGGGCTCCTGACGACCAATGCCGGCCAGGCCACGCTCTATGGCGCGAGCCTCGATGTGCAGTGGCTCGTCAGCCTCCACGACACCATCAGCCTCAATGCCGAATACCTGCACTCGCGTTACAACGATTTTACCTACACCGTCTACAACCCGAGAGGCGGATCCTATGCACCGCAGGCCACTGGCTGTCGCCTTGGAACAGCGGTTCCGGCTCCGTTGACGCCGAATCCCATCGACACTGTGCAGTCGGTCGATTGCGCGGGTGAGAGCTTGCCGAAGGCGCCAACGTGGTCAGGCTCGGCAGGTTTTGAGCACACGGTCAATCTCAGTACCCGCGGACTCCTGACTGCCGAGGTGGATGCAACATTTGCCTCCCGCCAGTATCTGACCACCGACTTCATCGGTTCGGGCTCGCAAGCGGGCTACGCACTGTTGAATTCGAGCCTGACGCTGTCGACGGCGGATCGTCATTGGTCGATCGCACTATGGGGACGCAATCTGACCGACGCAGCGGTGTACTCGGCCGGCTTTCGTTATCCGTTCTCCGCCCCCGTCGCCGCCGGCGGCGACCCCACTCTCGTCTACAGTCCTATTCGCCCGCCGCGCACTTATGGAGTTCGCGCCAGCTATGCGTTCTGACATTCCCTCGGTTCGCGATAGCCTATTGGCAGCGCAACTCGCATCCCTCGGTAGTGCCATCACGCCGCAGATGATTCAGGGAACACGCGCCCTTTACGCGCCGCTGCACGCCGGGGCGAGCGAGGACGGCGTGACGATCTTGCGAGATATACGCTACGGAACTCACCCGCGTCATCGGCTCGATCTATTCGTACCGGCTGCCGCGAAGGCATCCGAACCGCTTCCGGTGATGGTTTTTGTCCACGGTGGCGGATTTGTTGCCGGAGATAAGACGACTCCCGATAGCCCGTTCTACGACAACGTCGGCAAGTGGGCTGCATCACACGGCTACATCGGGGTGACTATGACGTATCGCCTCGCGCCGGAGTTTCCCTGGCCGGCCGGTAGCGATGACGTACAACGGGCGTTGGCTTGGTTGCGGGACCACATCGGCGCTCATGGCGGCAGCGCTCTGCGCATCGTCCTGATGGGCCAATCGGCCGGCGCAGTTCATGTGGCGGGTTGTTTGGCCCGCTCGGGGAGCTCGAACGCCGCCGCCCCGATCGCTGCCATTCTGATCTCCGGGCTCTATGACCCCTGTACGATGGAGCGCAACCCACTCTTCCAAGCCTACTTTGGCGTCGATGGCGGTTCCGCCGCCTCGGCTCCATTCCTGGAGAATCTGGCGGCAACTCCCGTGCCACTCTTGCTGGTGGTAGCGCAGTGGGATCCTGAGGATTTCCTGAACCAGGCTCTGGTTCTATTGAAAGCTTACTTGCAAAAACGTCGTGAGCTGCCGCGGGTCTATCAGTCCTGCGGAGATAACCACATCTCTACCGTGTTGCAACTCAACAGTCGCGACGACCGGCTGGGGACGATCCTGCTCGACTTCGCTGCTGCAGTACAGGCGACTCCGCCCCGTCCACGTTGAGCATCGAGACCAACCATGACCCAGACCCTTCCACGTCGCATTTCTGTACGCAATCCACGCACCGGCCAAAACGATTTCGAAATCACCGCCGCCACGGGTGCGGATATTGCAGAACAAGCCGCCCGGTTGCGGCGTGGTCAGAGCGCCTGGGCGCAGAAGTCCCTGGAGGAGCGCATTGCCGTACTGCAGCGGTGGGCAGAACGCGTGCAGTCCTGCCGCAACGCAATCACGACAGCCGACTCCACCGATACCGGCTACGGTCAAATCTCTCGCGTTGCGGTCGATATGACACTGGGCCACATTCGCCGCTACTCCCTGTCGGCTGCCGCCGATCTCAAAGCGGCAATGCGCCAGGGGCAAAGTCCGCAGAATCCGCTCGTACGCTACGACTGCGTATTAAAGCCCATCCCGCTGGTCGGGGTCATCAGTCCTTGGAACGGACCGATGCACATGGCGATGTTGCACGCCATTCCGCCGCTCTTTGCCGGCTGCGCGGTACTCGTCAAACCCTCGGAGGTGACACCCCGATTCGTCGGACCGCTGCGCAGCTCGATTCAAGAAGTGCCGGAATTGGCAGCGGTCTTCGACTTCGTCCTGGGCGATGGTGCGACGGGAGCCGCGCTCATCGAGCACGTCGACATGGTGTCCTTCACCGGTAGTGTGTCTAACGGACGCAAGGTTGCCGAAGCCTGCGGGCGGCGGCTCATCCCCTGCGAGTTGGAATTGGGTGGCAAGGACCCCATCATCGTCACCTCAGAGGCCGATCTGGATGCCGCGGCTTCAGCCGTGCTGCGTGGCGGAGTGACTTCCACCGGACAGGTCTGCTTCGCCATCGAACGCGTATACGTGGATGCCAAAGTGCACGATGACTTCGTGAGTCGTCTCGTGAACAAGGCCGAACGCGTCCAGATCAACTATCCCGACCCTTTATCGGGTCACATCGGACCCTTCATCTCACACCGACAGGCACAGCTCGTCGACGCGCACCTCGAGGAGGCGATTGCGAAAGGAGCAGTTTTGCGCTGTGGCGGAAAGAGCTTCAATCGAGGCGGGGGCCTGTACATGCTGCCGACGGTGCTCACAGATGTTACCCACGACATGTTGGTGATGCGCGAGGAAACCTTCGGCCCTGTGATTCCGGTGATGCGCTACAACGACATCGAAGAGGCGGTGTCTCTCGCCAACGATTCCCTCTATGGACTTTCCGCTGCGGTCATGGCCGGAAGCGAAGCCGAGGCACTGACGATCGCGCGCCTCTTGAATGCCGGCAACGTCAGCGTACAAGACGCGTATCTCACCTTCTTTGCCGGACCTGCAGAGTCCGACAAATTTGCCTCTTCCGGAGTGCCGGGCAAACGCTCCGGTCTGCAACGCTATTTGCGCCGCGAAGCCTTGCTCATCAACAGCGGTAAACCGGCCTGCCTGCTCGAACAGAGCATGCAGTCTCTATGAGGAGTTCTATGTCAAACTCTGAAACAACCCGCATTTCGGCCGACGTGCGCGCGGAAATTACTGAGCTGTATGCCCGCTATGCCTGGGGGCTCGATCTGGCCGATCCCGACATGCTGCTGTCCGCTTTTGCCGAAGATGGCGAATTCGATCATCTCTGGCAGGGTAAAGCCAAGGGTCACGAGGCGATTCTCAAGAACGCGCAGGAGCTGTGGTACAACCGTCAGCATTGGTGGTTCGGGCGGCAGCATCTGTTCAGTCACTTCATCATGGAGCCGTGCGCGGAAGGCGTGCGAGTCCGCTGTTTCTTTCAGATCCTGCAATTCAACGTCGACTACGGAACCAACTTCGTATTTGGGATCGGGACGCGCGCAGACCTATGTGTGCAGCGTAACGGTCGGTGGGTGTTCAAATCGTTGTTCGTGAACGCCTGGCGCTCACAAGCGGATGTGCCCTGGAAAGGGAAGGTCACGTTGGTGGGGCGCCCGACCGGGCTTGCCGCATCCCAGCCTTCGCTTCCACCGATCGCCCAGGTAGCGCCATGAAGATCCGAGCCGCTGTGTCGCGGGAAGGCCAGCCGTACCCGCTGCTAGAGACCGTGGAGCTCGACGAACCCAGGCCTCATGAAGTGTTGGTACGGATTGTAGCCGCGGGTATCTGTCACACTGATTTGCGGGCGCATCAGGGCGGGATATTGCCGACACCTCGCCCCGTCGTCCTCGGGCACGAGGGGGCAGGCATTGTCGAGCGTGTTGGGGCCGCGGTTACGAAACTTCGTTCAGGTGATCGTGTGGTCCTGAGCGGCAGCTCGTGTGGCGTGTGCCCGAGTTGCCTGCGGGCATTACCCGCCTACTGCGACCAGGGGTTTCCAAGAATATTCAGTGGCCGGCGCATGGACGGGAGCTCGCCCTTGGCGCAAGGCGGCGCGGCGCTCAACGGGAGCTTCTTCGGGCAGTCCTCTTTTGCTGAGTATGCTATCGCCGAGGAACGTACCGCCGTAAAAGTACGCTCTGACGTGAGCCTCGAGCTACTAGGCCCACTGGCGTGTGGAGTGATTACCGGCGCGGGTGCCGTGCTGAAGTCGGTACAACTGCACACTGGACAAAACATCGCAGTGTTCGGCGTAGGCGGAGTCGGCATGAGTGCCGTCATGGCCGCACGCTTGGCTGGCGCGCACCGTATCATTGCGGTCGACCAAAGTGCCGAGCGACTCGAGATGGCTTTGCAGCTCGGAGCAACTGATCTCGTGCGCGCGGATGATGACACGGTCAAGCGCATCCTGGCGATTGTCCCTCGGGGTGTCGATCACACCCTGAATACGACAGCGGCACCGGCTGTCTTCGATCAAGCCATCGAAAGTCTGGCGCCTACCGGCTGCGCGGTTTTCGTCACCACACCACGAGGGCAGTGGACACCCAACATGATGAGGCTCCTGGCGGGTGGCAAACGTCTGCAAGGCGTACAGGGTGGTGATGCGGACCCGCAGCAGTTCATTCCCATGCTGATCGACCAGTGGCAGGCGGGCCGATTTCCCTTTGACCGCATGATCAAGCGGTATCCCTTCGATGAAATCGGGCGAGCCTTCGCCGATTGCGCCAGCGGGGCGACTGTAAAGCCCGTGCTCGATATCTCCTCGCCCGGACAAACGCGGGCCTGATTGCAGGAGTCGCTATGAGTGAGCCGTTCCAGCCGATTCAGAGTTTCTATGGTGGCAGCGAAGTGCCGTTGCGCTTCGAAGCGGATATCTATGATTGTGAGGTCATCGGGAAAATCCCCGTCGAGCTCGAGGGGACGTTGTATCGCCTCGGGCCGGATACTCAGTATCCCACCCTGCAGGGCGACGTGATCATCAACGGCGACGGAATGATCTCGGCCTTCGACTTCCGTGAGGGTAATGTCTCGTTCAAGAACCGGTACGTCAAGACGGAGCGCCTTCTGAAAGAGCGACAGGCGCATCATCGCCTGTTTGGCCGCTATCGAAACCGTCACACCGATGCGATCGACACCCAGGGGGTAGATCGAGACAACACCGGTAATACGACCGCCCTGTTTCATGCGGGTAAGTTGTTCGCTCTACGTGAGGACTCGTTACCTCATCAAATCGATCCCGACACGCTGGCGACCTTGCCGAAGTGGGATTTCGCGGGTGCCATCAAGAGCACGGGCATCACCGCGCATCCGAAAATCGACCCCGTCACCGGCGAGTGGTGGTCTTACAGCTTCTTCGCCCGCGGCACTCTCGATCCCGACATGGCTTTGCAGGTCATTGACGCGAAAGGCCGTTTGCGCCGCGAAGAGTTCTTTCGCGCGCCTTATGGAGGGGTTGCACACGACTTCGGCGTAACCAGAGAGCATGTCATTTTCGTGGTGATGCCACTGACGGTCGATCCTGAACGCATCGACGCCGGTGGCGATTTCTATGCGTATGATCCGGATCTGCCCTCGCTTTGGGGCATCATGCGCCGCGACGCCGGTGTGGGGTCGATCCGCTGGTTCAGGCTGAAGGACTGTTTCAGCGGACATGTCATGAACGCCTATACGGAGGGTGACCGGGTACACATAGATGCAACCATCAGCCCCGGAAATGCCTTTACGTTCTTCAAGGACGTCAAAGGAAACCCGACAGACCCGCGGCAGGGCATCGCGCAGATGACGCGCTTGAGCTTCGATCTCTCGAGTCGAACCGACCATGTCGTTCGCAGACCGTTTCCCGGCGCGATAGGGGAGATGCCGCGGTGTGACCCACGCCGGACGATGTCGAAATACCGCTTCGGCTACTTCAAGACGCGTGATGGTCTCGCACGGCTCGATTGGCAAACCGGGGAACTGCTCGCCCATGCAACTCCAGGCTCACGCGGTGCCCAGGAACCGGTGTTCGTGCCGCGCAATGCCGAGAGCCCCGAGGGCGACGGATTCGTCCTCAGTCTGGTGAATATGCCGACCGAAGGTATAGCCGAGCTCCGTGTGCTCGATGCGATCCGTTTCGATCAAGAACCGGTGGCACGCGTGCGGCTACCCTTCCGGCAACCGATGGCATTCCACGGCAATTTCGTATCACGGACAGAACGGACGCAGTCGCCGACATAAAACGGGACGTGATCGTGCACAAGATAGAGATCAATCCGGATTTGATCTGCTGGTGTTGGACGTGATTGGAAGTTCGTGTCCAACAGAGCGATACTCTCGACCGGTGCAGTACCGAGCAAGTGGGTTGACTGAATTCGCTGCGCTAGCCCCTGGCCCACGAACCCAGCCGCACCAGTAATCAGCACCTTCACAGATGACTCCGGAAAAGGTTCGCGCGCTACCGGGCATTCAGCTCAGCCCGTCCACGAAGGTCCCGTCGATCAGGATGAATGCGATCCGGCAGTTTTTTCCCGACCGGTTCGCCCACCCGTGATTGGTCCCTCTTTGGACGACGATATCCCCCGCGCGGACGGTCACCTCGCCGACATCGACGAGGAGTGTGATCTCGCCCTCGAGTACGATTCCGTAGTCAACTGTCTCGGTTCGATGCATGTGAGGGTGGCGCGCATCGCCTGTGTTGGTCGACGCACCTTCTGCCCCAATCTCGGCGAAATGGGCACGGGCCTGTGCGGTATCGATGGCGTGCTCGGCCGTCTCCGGTGGAATGTCCAGGACGCGAATGCGCGTTCCATTTTCGGGTGGGGATAGAATGATGCCGTCTTCGGCCGGCTCATCACTGGCGCGGTCGATTCTCGCCGGTGTCTCGCGGGTGTTCCAGATTTCATAGAAGGTCGGACCGCCGTTTGACAGGGTTTTGACCCGCGGTGGCGCGCCGGCTGACTGGATTATGGCGCGTCCTTGCGCATCGTGGCCGGTAACAATTCGACGAAAGAGCTTTTCCACAGGGCATTCCTCAATGTTGCGCGAGCGTTGTCAGAGGTCTTCGATTTTCCCAACACGGACTACCACTCCGTGATGAACGGACCAAACGTCGGCGCTCGACCTTCGGCATTCTCCGCCACGACGAGATTCTTTTGCCGCCCTAAGTAGGTAATGGAACTCTCGATGATATCCCCAGGCTTGAGAAACTGGCCGCGCATGGCCCCGTTTCCCGGAGGCGACCCGGTGAAGAGCAGGTCACCCGGCAGCAAGCGGATCCGCTCGGTCGCATACGACAGAATCTGCTCGGGCGAGAAAATCATATCGGTGATGGGCCAATCCTGCATCGTCCGCCCGTTGACCGCGAGGTGAATGCGCACCTGCGAGCGGTCGACGAACTCCTTGGGAACCAGAAATGGGCCGAACGGCTTGAACGTGGGTTGGCTTTTGCTCACCCAGTCGTGCCCCCACTTCACATCGGCCCGGCGAAACTCATCGACGGTCCCCAGGTCGTTCACCATCACGTAACCGGCAATCAGGGCACCCGTCTCAGTCGGTCGCCGATAGCGGGCGGTCCGTGCCACGACCACCCCAAATTCCAACTCCCAATCCGGCTGTTGACCGATCAAGGGCAGCTCGATGTTATCGTTGGCCCCTACCAGGGCGGAATGCAGCCCGATCCAGAAAAACGGCATGCCTTCGCGAGCGCGCCGGTCGATCTCGGCAAGATTGCGCGCGAAGAAGTCCGCGTCGCTCTCGCCTGCCTTGCGGTTGTGTTGATTGAACTTGTTGTAGGTCATCATCTCCGCGACGTGCTGGCGATAGTTGGCTCCTGCACCGAGTACGTTGGGATGCGCCAGGACGGGTCGAGGTACGAGCGATTCATAACGCAACTCCGGCAGACTCCGGCTCGCCGCCAGGTCATTGAGTCGTTGCAACGCCCGGTCCCAATCCTCGAGAATTGCATGGGTGTCCCGGTACCAGCTCGAGAGATCGAATACCGTTGCGTCGGGCAGCACAAGGGCGGGAAAATCGCTACTGCCTGGCTTACGGAATGTGGCGATGCCAAAGCTACCGTGGGCGAGGCCCGTGGCTTGGTCGAATGTGGTCACGTTTCTTAACTCCAATCAAGCGAAATAGGGCTCGTAGCTGCGATCGGTCCACAGATCCATCTGTTGACTCTCTATCGGAAGGCGGTCCGTAGGCTCGGTCGCATTCAGTAGGTCCGTGTCCGAGAACGTCTCAAAACGGAAGCCGCTCGGATCGCGCCACACGTCGAACACATGGCTCCCTCTGGGATGGCGCCCCACGCCCCAGATGGACTCGTATCCCTTCGAAACGAGCCAGCGGTGCGCCATGAACTGCACTTCGGCATTTTCAACTTCAAACGACATGTGGTGAACCCCTCGGGACCCCATGCCGAACAGCGCAATGGTGTGGTGATCGACATACTCATCGCCACGATTGATACGAAAGAACCCCGCGACGATGTTGTCGGGGGAACCCGCATACATGAGGTCGGAAGGGATCAATCCCAACACCTGCCCGTACCAATCGCTGCACGCAGCGGCATTGCTCGTAAACAGTCCGACATGGCCGAGTCGCAGCAGTTGCGGGGGGCCGAGCGGAGCCTTGACTTGGAACTCGCCACGCCGGGGCTTGTTCTCATAGCCCTGGTTGAGCGTCAGGGTATTTTGCACCGGATCCGGGGCTCGCGGTTCGACCCCGTGAACGAGATCGATGGTGACTCCCTCGGGATCGCGCAGACTGACGGCGACACCCCCGGCGGGAGAACCGAGCTCGCGTATCGGAGTGGCGCCGTGTTGGCGGATCGCGTTGTGCAGGTCCTCCACCGAATCCGTCTCGAAAGCGATCGAGCCGAGCGAGGAGCTGTCGGCTGCCTCGAGCGTTACGAGGTACGCGCGCGCACCCGCTCCCCGCAGGTACACCTTACCGCGGATCTCGGCGACCGGAATCAGCCCGAAAGCCTCGCCAAACCGGCGTGTCCCGTCCAGATCGCGTGCTCGGAGGCAGACATGGTGTAAAGCCCTGATTGCCATTGCTGTAAAGACCCTTGCATCCCCAGTTCCAGGGCGTGACTTTCGCGACGGTTCATAGAGCTGTCCAATTACTTCCGTAACCCTCTACGATAACTATCGTGGATTGGCCCACGGGCGAGAGGGGGGTGCGCGGATGCGATTTGAGGGCTTGGATTTGAATTTATTGACGGCTTTGGACGCGCTACTCGCCACGCGCAGCGTCTCTGCGGCTGCCAAGCGACTTCACCTTAGTCAGCCGGGTGTCACTGCGGCACTGCGACGGCTGCGCGAGTACTTCGGCGACGAGTTGCTCGTGCAAAGCGGCAGGCAGATGCTCGTCACGCCCCGCGCTCAAGAGCTGGCCAAACATGTCCGGCACGTGCTGGTGCACATTCGCGCCGAAATCCTTACGGCCAATCAGTTCGATCCTGCCAATGCCAAACGCACCTTCTCCGTGGTGGCCTCGGACTATGCATACACCATCGTTCTGGCAGGTGTCATTGCCGAGCTGGCGCGGGTAGCCCCGGGTATCAACTTCGAGATCTTCCAGCCCTCGAACGCTGCCATCGAGGCACTTGGGCGCGCCGAGGTCGACTTAGTGTTCTCCGTCTCCACTCATCGTGTCCGGCGACACCCCTATCGCGAGCTCTTCTGTGATCAAGACGTTGTGATCACCTGGCGCGATGCGGGCTACACCACCATTGACCGCCGTACGTTCGCGAAAGCAGGCCACGTCGTGGCGCGATTCGGCCCTGACCGTCAGCCATCGCTGCCTGATATAGCGCTCGCGCGCGAGGTCCCCGAGCGCCGCATCGAAATCGTCGTGCCAACCTTTGCCGCATTGCCTCAGTCGGTGGTGGGGACGCAGCGGATGGCGACCCTCCACCGTCTCTACGCCGAGCATTTCGCCCAAACCTTCCCGATCTCCATTCACCCGTGCCCTGTCCCTCTACCCCAGGTAGTGGAAACGGTGCAGTGGCATGAGCTGCGCGGACCGGACCCCGCTGCGCAATGGCTCCTCGACCGCATCGTCCAGCACTGCTCCACGCTGCCGGAGCAAACCCGCTTGAGCTGATTCGAGTGCCTCAGCCCCCGCGAACGATCGTCTTTTTCTATACCTGCCATCGGAGAAAAAAACTTCGCCTGCAGCGCAGATCTGATTTGATGTGAGGGTTGCTTCGATCCTTTTGCGAGTTCGCTGCGCGACCGCGCTGAATCCGCAGCCTCGATCGCAAGCACCTGAATGTCCGAGGGGGACTGTCATGAGTATTCCCAGGGCCGACCACGTCGGCAGTCTGCTCAGGCCACGCAAGCTGCTCGAGGCGCGCCAGGCGCATGCCGCGGGCAGTTTGTCTCTCGAGCGATTGCGGGAGCTGGAGGACGCCGCAATTCTCGAGGTCGTGGCCATGCAGCGCAACGTCGGGATCGAAGTCGTCAGCGATGGCGAGTACCGTCGTTCCAGCTTTCTGGCTGGCCCCTATGAATCCCTGAACGGGCTGGTCCCGATAGAAGGCCATCACGGCCCGGTTTGGCACGGCGTCGGCGAGGCCGTTGCGAACGAAGCCGTCCCGATCTCGGCTCTCGTGGCCACCCGGAAGTTGAGTCTCAAGAGGCGCATCACCGCTCATGAGACCGGCTTCATGAAATCACATGCCGGTAGTCCCTACAAAGTCACGATGCCCGGCCCGACGATGTATCTCACGCTGTTCAGGGCAGGAGTCACCGACAGAGTTTATCGCGACGCGCAGGAGTTGTTGGATGACTTGGTCGCGCTCTACCAAAGCGAGGTGGACGCCCAGATCGCCGATGGAGTCTCCTACATTCAACTCGACTCACTGCGCTACGCCCAGGCCTTGAGCGGCGCACTCCTGGGGGCCGGTGGCGCGGCCGTTGGAAGTGTCTCGGATGCGGTAGCACAAGCGATTGCAGCCGACAATGCCGTTTTCGCCCGAGCCAAGGGCAAGGGCATCACGCGGGCGATTCACATTTGCAGAGGCAACCATCGGAGCGCCTGGCTGATGAGTGGCGGGTATGACAAGGTCGCCGAGCAGCTCTTTGCCTTGGCCGACGTGGATCGATTCCTGCTCGAGTTCGACGATGAGCGTTCCGGCAGTTTCGAGCCGCTGCGCTATATCCCGAAGGGCAAGATTGCGGTCCTCGGCCTGGTCACGACCAAAATGGGCCAACTGGAGTCTGAAGACTCGCTCATGCGTCGAGTAGATGAAGCCGCTCGCTATCTGCCGCTCGAGCAGCTCGCGCTGAGTCCGCAGTGCGGTTTTGCTTCCACCGAGCTCGGGAATCTGCTCAATGAGGCGGAGCAGAGACGCAAACTGGAGTTGGTAGTCAATACCGCGCGGCGGATCTGGGGCTGACTGAGCTGCCTGAGATTCGAGATGAATACCAAACTGCAGACGCTCATACACAACAGTCCCTTCATACGCAATGCATGGTATTGCGTAGGATTCTCCTCGGGCCTGCCGGAGAACCAACTGAAGGCCATTACCGTGCTCGGGCAACCCCTCGTCCTCTTTAGAACGAACGGCGGCGAAGTGGCTGCCCTGGCGGATCGATGTCCGCATCGATTTGCGCCCTTGTCACGGGGCAGCCTCCAGGGCAACTCACTCCAGTGCGGGTACCACGGGCTGCGGTTCGACTCGAGCGGCCGTTGTGTTCACAATCCCCATTTCCCCGGTGTCCCGCCTGAGGCGGCGAACGTGCCGGTGTTTCCCGCATTCGAGCGCTATGGAGCGATCTGGGTATGGATGGGAGAACACGACAAGGCGGATCGCACCCTGCTGCCGGACTTTAGTGCCACGGACGAGCGCAGCGGCTGGAACCGGGTTGAAGGCTACCTGCACGTTAAAGCCAACTATCAGTTGATCACGGATAACCTGCTGGACCTGAGTCACGTCCAGTTTTTGCATCCGTTCCTGGCCAATGACGCACCACCATCGCCGCAATTCAAAGCGACTGTGAGGGCCGAGCAGCGCGGCAACACCGTCATTGCCATCAACGAGTTCTCGCACTCGTCGATTCCTCCGGTATACCGCCTCCTTTGGGGACAGGGTGAAGCTCCGGAGACTTGCCAATTGCGGGCGAACATGCGTTGGGATCCGCCTTCCTTGCTCCTCCTGGACACAGGGGCAGCACCTGTCAATGCACCCCGCGAGGCCGGTCCTTCACTTCCGTCGGTGCACTGGCTGACACCCGAGAGCCAGTGGACGACCCATTACTTCTGGGCAGCGACTCGCGACCGGCTTCTGGGCGATGCCACGGTGGCAGCTCAAGTCAAGCGGGGAATCGACGAGGCATTCCGTTACGAAGACGAGCCGATGATCGAAGACGTGCAACGCAACATGGGCAGCTCCGATCTGTGGGACGGCCAGCCGGTCTTGTTGTCGATCGACAATGCGCCGGTCAGGGCACGGCGCATCGTCGAAAAGCTGCTTGTGACGGAGCGCGACAAGTTGACGGTGCGTACCGCATAGAGTCAGCTCGGTGGAGCGCTACGCCTGTGACGTTTGCGATACTGGCCCGGTGAGACTGCATAGCGTCGCTTGAACGCTTCGCTGAAACTGAATGTCGTGCCGTAGCCGACCTTCCTCGCGACGTCAGCGATGAGGGCCCGACTCGACACCAGGGCGTTGGCGGCAACGTGCATACGCCATTCGCAGACGTAATCCATGGGCGTCACGCCAGTGAGATCCTTGAATCGCTTGGCGAATGCCGAGCGCGACAGTCCCGCTTCCCGTGCCAGCGCGTCAACGGTCCAGTGATGATCAACATTGCGATAGAGAGCGCGGAGGGCATTGCTCAGATGCGCATCGGTAAAGCTGCGTAACCACCCCGTGGTCTTGGACAAGTGCAACAGCAGATGGCTGCGAATGACTTGAATGAACAACAGCTCGGAGAGCCGGATCGCGATCGTGGCGTAACCCGGTTGGGTCACGGCAATTTCGGCGGTGATGTACTGTAGGATCGAGCGCAGTAGCGATGCCGCACGGGTTTGTTCGGCCTTGAGGTGAATGTATCGCGGGAGCTCCCGCAACAGAGGATTGTCGCCGGGCCGTTCAAAATGCACGACGCTGGAGAGGATGCGCGTGGCAGGGCCGTTGCCCTGCACGGTTAGCGCGATCGGTGCTTCCGCGCGCTCGCCGGGCACCCAGGGACGAGTCCCGGATCGTTCGAGTATGACGCGTATGTCGATTGCGACCGCATCGGGAGCCGACAGTAGCGCGTGCCGCTCCCAATGGGGAAACATGATCAGATCCTCCGGGCCGAGGTGCACCAACTCCCCCGCAGAGTCTCTTACCCAACATTCACCTTCGACGACGAAGTGCAGAGGCGAGCCAGATGCCGTGCAGACGTCCAACCCCCAGGGCGCCATCAGGTGCCAATCGCCCAGCACCGAGCTTTGCGGGTGCATGGAATCCAGCACGCGACTCAGCAGATCCATTAGACGATTGTAGGCTTTTTTTGCACTGGAAGCGGCTTTTCATTTAACGCCAGACTCTCCACAATCAGGGGAAGCGGCCTATAAAGCCGAAGTCACTGGCATGTGAGCCGCCTTGCGGGCGGCCAAGGGGGCATGATGTATCCGTTTCGCGCAGAGAGTGTCTACGTTCGCAATGCCTGGTATGTCGGATGCCTCGCGCAGGAAGTGAGTGACACGCCGTTCGAGCGCGTCATCATGGACAAGCCCGTTGTTTTCTTCCGTACCGCGTCCGGAAAGGTCGCAGCAATGCACGGTCTGTGCCCCCACCGGTATTACCCCCTCGCGTTGCACGGCAAAGTGATCGGAGAAACCCTGCAGTGCAACTATCACGGCTACACGTTTGATGGGCACTCCGGGTTGTGCGTCCGGATTCCCTCCGCCCCCAAAGCACCTCGGAACTTCCATCAACGCGTTTATCCGGTCGTGGAACGCGGACCGTGGGTCTGGATCTGGCCTGGCGATCCTGCTCTTGCCGACGAGAGCAAACTGCCCACCCTGGAGGAGTTGCATCTGGATGCACGCTTCATGGCGAGTCCCCTGCTGAAGCCGGTTCTGGTCAAAGCGCGCTACATGCTGGGATTGGAGAACCTGATGGATCTCACCCATATCGGCTTCCTGCATGCGGCCTCCGTCGACTTCGAGGAGATCGTGCAGGCGCCGCTGTCCATTAGCGAGACGGACGCACAACTGCGGATCGTGCGCAAAATGCGGACCAGTTGGGGCATGGTACAGGATGTCCTGTACAAACCGGAAAATCGCTTCGCGGGCAAGAGTGAATCGGACTCGGAGACGATCGTACATACACCGGGATATGTCACCAACACGAGCAGCACGCCACGTGAGATCGAGGGCGTCGGGCCGGCCGACCCGAGCGTCTTTGGAGAGCTCTGGTTCCACCACGTGTTGACACCGGCCACGAGGCACAGCACACACTATTTCGGGACACAATCGCGCAGTCATCGGCGCGAAGAAACCGCGTTTGGCGAATTGCTCCACCACATCGACACGGAAATCCGCTCTCAAGATATCGAGGCGATGGAGGCCATCGAGCAGCGCATCCAGCAATTCGGTGAGCCACCGGTTGAGTTGATGACCAAAAGTGATACCGCGGCCGGTCGATTACGGCGTCGACTGCAGCGGATGATCGATCTCGAGGTGTCCTCGTCGACCGCCGCGGCAGGTACCGAGGCCCTCAACCCAGCTGCAAAACTAGCCGAACCTGCTGTCGGTCCCGAGGAGGCCGCCGCTCAAAGCGCTTAGCGGCGCTTCTTCTTCGACCGTTTCGAAGCCCTGGGAGTTGTGAGCGCCGGCTGCAGTGCCCCCTGAGCTGTCAGGCGGGCGAGCAACCACTGCACGCCTGCATCGCTCTCTTGCATACCGTGCCACTGGGCCATCTCGTGCACGTGCGGCAGCGGCACCGGTGCCGCGAGCAAACGCAGCGGCATGAAAGAGGCGAAATATTCGGCATGACGGCGATGCATCACCGTGACACGATTGGTCCCCACCACGGCATTGGGTGCCATGGAGAATTCCGGAACGCGAACCTCGATGCGCCGCTCGATACCGCTGTTCCGCAGGGCTTCCTCGTAAAACGACTCCCGCCGCAGCGGCGCAAAGGACGTGGCGACGTGTCCGATCGAGTAAAACAGCTTCTCGGTCAAGTGATCACCGATGAGAGAGTTGCGATTCCAGCACACGACTACCGCCTCATCCTGAAACAACTGGCGCGAGGGATGCGCTGCAGACATGTAGGAATCGACCGTGATGAAAACATCCACCTCGCCTCGCTCAAACAGGTCGAACGTCAGGGTACTGGGGCTGAGGATGTCAAAACTCACGCCGGGCGCCCCTTCAGCCAGAGCGCGCATCAGGGGACCCAGCAGGACGAGTTGAACGAAGTCGGAGGCGATGATTGTGAAGCGGCGCTCGCTCGTGCCTGGATCGAACTCGGCCGGGCGAGTAATCGTAGACCGCACCAGCATCAGGGCGTTTCGCACGGGGACCACGAGCTCGGCAGCCCTGTGGGTCGGTACCATTGTGCGGCCGATCTGCACCAGGAGCTCGTCGCCGAAATATTCCCGCAGCCGCCGCAGTGCACCGCTCAGGGCCGACTGACTGAGATTCAACGCGCGCGCTGTCGCCGTCACGCTTCGATACTCCATCAAACGATCGAAGACGACGAGCAGATTCAGATCTAAGCGGTCGAATCTCACGGCGTTCTCTGCGAGGAAGATGGAACGACGCTGCGACGATCCATGGCATAAAGCGATAACAGGACGCTGACATATCGATTATACACATCACTCCATGGCCCGCATACTCACGTCAGATGCGTCGGCGCCAGAAACTCCCCAGTCCCCGCGGTGTCACGAGTGATCGCGACGGCACCCCAATTGCCGGGCAAGCCGAGCACGGTCCCGGCAGTCCGACAGTGTTGCTGACGAACAGCCCGCGCCTGGCCGCGGAAGTGCCGCAGGCTATCGAGCGCCTGTTGTCGTAGCTGTCATCAAGACCTGCACATGACATCGACGGACCCGAGCGCTTCGAGTCGCCACTTCGAGGGGTTTCTGTCGGTCCGTGTATGCATCGAAAAAAGTGATCGAACTAATCGTCTGAATCGATTTGTTCACTAATTAGCGCATTGCTAGCATCCATGAAAATTGCAGCGCGAACAGCGCCGGTGCTCAAAGTCGAGCTCACACCGCGCGCGCTTCAAGAGGGGCATGACGAACAAATGTCCGGCATCCTGGAAAACCAGCGTACGCTTCAAACCTGACCGACGTCGAACGGATGTGACGACCCTGCCCCCGCGCTGGGCGATAGGGCATGCGAGGAGCGACGTTCTGGTTGAAGGTGATTCGCACATTCCGTGACCGGGTTGAATTCCAAGTCGGGGCGACGATAAGCCATTCTCGAGGGGGGCGTCGATGAGGCAATCGCAAACATTGGGTACCAGGTGCTGTTTGGCGGCGATCGGGCTGCTCGGCATTGCACTGAGCGTCGGCAGCCAGGCGCAACAGGCGCAAACAACTGACAACCCGCAGGCGCTATCGAGCGCGCTGCAAGAGGTGGTCGTGACGGCGGAGCGGCGCGAGTCGACTCTGCAGAAGTCCTCTCTCGCGCTGCAGGTGTTGACGTCCGATGCCCTGTCGCAAGCAGGTGTCACCGACGCCAAGGGACTGAACGCGTTGGTCCCCGGTCTGCAGGTTGCCCAGGGCGGCTCGGTCACCCAGATTTTCATTCGCGGCGTCGGTGACTTTTCGACGAATGCGCTGTCCTCCGGCGGAGTGGCGGTCAATGTCGATGGCGTGTACGTTGCGCGACCCGCGAACACGTCCCTCAATTTCTATGACCTGGCGCGCGTCGAGGTCCTGAAGGGGCCGCAGGGGACACTGTATGGACGCAACGCCTCCGGCGGGGCACTGAACCTCATCACCAACAGACCGATACAGCAGTTCGAAGCCACCGCGACCGTGGAGGCCAACAACTATGGCCTCAGCGATCTGGAAGGCGCTTTGAACCTGCCTATCAGCAGTACGCTGGCGATGCGCACAGCCGTTCAGGTTGTGGCCCGGCGCGGCTATCTTTCCGACGGCACTGATGATCAGAGGACCCAGGCCGGACGAGTCCAACTGATGTGGACACCGTCGGACAACTGGTCCCTGCGCGTGAGCGCCGACTATGCCCACGCCGGCGGCGAGGGAGCCGGCCAGGCTCTGATTCACGGCAGTAACCTCACCGTCCTCGCCGGCACGCCCGTACCGCTCCCGGTAAGCGTCAACTGGAATCCCTGGGAAAGCCAGTCTTCCGCCCGCTCGATCGCACCCATCCAATACTTCAACACGATTACGGCAGCCGGAGTCAACTATGCCGCCTCCGACGCCTACCAGAACAACGGCTTCGCCAACCTCAGTGCCGAAATGAACTGGGACCTGGGATTCGCCACCCTGACCGTCCTGCCCGCCTACCGCAACGAGCAGGTCAACAACGTCAATTTCGGCCCCATGTTCCGCCTCCACAACCGGGAGACCTCGGACGAGAGTACGCTGGAAGTCCGGCTCGCCCATGATGAGCGGCAGTTGAAGTGGCTCCTCGGCGCCTATTATTTCAATGAGAATCAAACCTGGCCGCAGCGTGCCTACCTGGGTCCCGGCATCGAGGATACCGTACAGCACTATGATCTGGGCACGCGCAGCTACGCCGCATTCGGGCAGTCTACCTGGAGCATCGTGGACAATTTTCGGCTCATCGGCGGCCTGCGCTACACCAAGGAGCGCAAAGTGTTCGCCGGGGGGGCCACATTGATCGTCCCCTTCGGCAGCCGCCCCGGAACAACGGGGGCGGACGACGTAGTTTCGGGCAACGCACCTCTGGAAACGATCCCGCAGAGCAATGCCAATTACGAATCGACCACCTGGAAAGGCGGCTTTGAATTCGACCTCGCACCGGATCACATGCTCTACGCGACCGCCAGTACCGGCTTCAAGTCCGGTGGCTTCAACCCGGGCCTGGCCAACGCACCTGGCGGTGGCTATGTGGCGGACTCATACAGACCGGAGCGCTTGACGGCGTTCGATGGCGGCCTCCGCAACCGGTTCTGGGACAACAAGCTGCAAATCAACATCGAAGGATTTCACTGGTTGTACGACAACCACCAGGAGGCGCACTTTGCGGCCGATGCACTGGGTGTGCCCACGTTCTCGACCCGCAACGCCGGCAGAGCCACGATCAACGGTGCCGATATCGACGTGACCGCCGTGCCCACAGCCACGGATCAGATCCGGGGGATGGTAGAGTACTTGCGCGCCCACTATGACTCGTTCAGCTACGATGCCTACGCACCGTTGACTCCGCCGTCGAGCACGGGTTGCCGCTACACACTGATCAACCCGCTTACCGCGAACCTCGACTGCTCCGGATTCCAGGTCTCCCGCTCTCCGGAGTGGTCCGCAAGTCTGAGCTATCAACACACCTTCAGCTTGCCCGGCGGCAATGCCCTGACACCGATGCTGAGCGCCCAGTACATAGCGTCTCGTTGGCTTGCTATCGACTTCACCTCGAACGAGCATGCGCCGAGCGCGGTAACCGCCGACGCATCGTTGCTCTTTACGCCCGCGCAAGGCAAGTGGAGCGTGACCGCGTTTGTGCGCAACATGACAAACCGCGCCGTGTACACGGGTGCCGTGCAGAACTTCTTTATTCCCGACTTGATAGCGGGCACCCTCGATCCCCCGCGTACCTACGGTGCGCGCTTCAATTATCGCTACTGACGGTGGGATACGAATGGGTCTGAGTTGGCAGTCGGATACTTCGCAGCGACTGAAGGACAAGGTCGCGTTGGTCACGGGTGTGGGAGCCGGAATCGGGCAGGGATGCGCCTTACTGTTCGCCCGCCAGGGAGCCCGCGTTTTCGGGTGTGACATCAACCTCACCGCCGCACAGGCGACGGCCGATAAAGCCGTTGCGGCAGGGTATCCCCTCGCAGGGATTTCCAAACGCGATCTGTCGCGTCCGCAGGACGTGCAGGACTGGGTGAGCCAGGCGAAAGGGGAGGGTGGCGGTATTGACATCCTGGTCAACGCTGCGGCCCAGGCCGTGATGCGTTGGATCGAGGACATCACATTCCAGGAGTTCCGCCGGACCCTCACCATGGAGATCGAGATCGTATTTCTCGCCTGCCAGGCGGTCTGGCCGGCGATGAAGGAGCGGGGCGGTGGTGCGATCGTGAACTTCTCGTCTGCAAATTCGCACATGGCGTTGAAAGGATCTCCAGCGGTCGCCCACTGCGCCGGTAAGGGTGGGGTGCTCGCGATGACCCATCAGTTGGCCATGGAGGGGGCCCCTTACGGGATCCGCGCCAACTCGATCGCGCCGGGCCTGGTCGTCACCGCATCCACCGAGCCTTTCCTGGCCATGCCGGGAATGGCTGAGGCTGTTCGCCAGCGTCATATGATCCCGCGATTCGGGCAGCCGGAGGATATCGCGTGGGCCGCCTTGTATCTGGCCTCTGACGAAGCCTCGTGGGTGACCGCCACCGAGATTCGCGTAGACGGTGGCGTCACCCACTGGTAGCACCACGACATAAGCCAATGAAAGACAGACCGCGACCTGTTGCCGTGGTGACCGGTGCCGCTGGCGGAATCGGCACCGCCATCGCTTCCCATCTAGCGCAGCGCGGCTACGATCTCGTCTTGACTGATCAGCGAGGTTGCGACTCGATAGCCGTAGCGCTCCGATCGTCGAGCGTTACCGTGCATGCCGAGCCCTGTGACTTCAACTCCGCGGATGCCATCGGGGTCTTCACGAGCTCGGTCCTGGAGCGGTTCCACCACGTCGACATTCTCATCAACAACGCCGCGTACATGCGGCCGATCCCGTTCCGCGACCTCGACCTGGAGACTTTGCGGCGCTTCGAAAGAATCAACGTGGAGGCCGCATTCCTGCTCATCAAAGCATTCCAACCCGGGATGGCCGAGCGTGGCTGGGGACGCATCTTGAACATGGTTTCAGGATCCGCGTGGGCACCACCGCCGGCGTTCACGGCGTATGTCACCACGAAAATGGCGCTCCTGGGCCTGACGCGTCAACTCGCCGTCGAGTTTGGCGGTTGTGGGATCACGGTTAATGCGTTGACGCCTTCGCTCACAAAGCACTTCAATTCGGGCGATGCGCTTCCCGATGAGATGTACGCGGCCGTCGCACAACGACAGGCGATAAAACGCGTCGCGGTGCCTGAGGACATTCTCGGAGCGGTCACCTTTCTCATCTCCACAGAGGCAGCTTTCATGACCGGCCAGACTCTGAGTTGCGATGGAGGGTTGGTCTTTCTATGAATCCGACCTGTCCAAACGGATATGACCCGGGTCGCCGTGCTGCGTAAGGAGTTTCCGCGATGAGCTTGCATCTTTGTGGCCCGCTGCGCGCCCGTGTTGAGACTGCGAAAGATCTCGGCCGAAGAGCCAATACCGGCGGGCGCAAGCGCCCCATGACCGTTGATTTTCACTGCCACATCTTCGCCCCTGCCGTCGAACCCCTCGTGGCGGACCGGCCGCTGAAGCGCGACGAACCCGCCATGATGTTGAAATCGATGGGAGAAGCCTCGGTCGCCCACAACAACGCCGTCATGCTGCCCCGGGCATTTCCCAAGCTGACTCGTCTGGAAGAGCGCCTGGCGGACATGAATGCAATGGGGGTCGATGTCCAGGTGCTCTCTCCGTCACCGACGCAATACTACTATTGGGCCGAACGCGAGCTCGCCAGGGAGCTGGTACGTGTGCAGAACGAGCATGTTGCCGAGACCTGTGCGCGCCATCCGGATCGGCTCGTCGGATTGGGGACTTTGGCACTGCAGCACCCAACGCTTGCGGTCGAGCAACTCGAGCATGCACTCGGCACACTCGGCCTGAAGGGCGTGGAGATCTCAACTTCCATCAACGGCGAGCAGCTGGATTCGGAGCGCTTTGACCCGTTCTGGAGAAAGGCCGAGGAGCTGGGAGCCGTGGTGTTCATCCATCCGTTCGGCACTACTCTGGCGGAGCGCACACGGGATTACTACCTGAGCAATATCATCGGACAGCCGCTGGAGACGACACTCGCGCTATCCCACCTCATTTTCGGCGGGACGCTCGATCGCTACTCAGGCTTGAAGATCGTGGCCGCGCACGGCGGCGGATATCTTCCGAGTTACTGCGGCCGCTCGAATCATGGGCACGCGGTTCGCCCCGAAGCCCAACGGCACGCGAAGTCGAGCCCGGGTGAGTATCTGCGCAATATATGGTTCGACACGTTGGTCTATGAGCCCGAAGCGCTGCGTCACCTGGTGAATACAGTGGGGGCCTCGCAACTGGTTGTAGGAACCGACTATCCGTTCGACATGGGGCATTACGATCCCCACGGACTGCTGGCGGCGACAGCCGGCCTCGATGAGGCGCAAACGATCGCCATCCTCGGCGGCAATGCCCTGGCATTGTTGGGAATCAGTGCCATCGATTCGCCGTGAACTGGGTAGTTGACTGGGACAGCGTCGAGGACCATACCGTACGCTTCCGCGGCTCGCTTGATTTCCAACAATGGCGGCGGCTCGTCGGGCCGCATTTTGCGGGCCCGCCAGTGGTCGAGCACACACAATGTGTCATCCACGGCCTGAAGATCGGGACACCCTCGGCACCCAACACCGACCGCCCTGCGCACCGTGAGTCGCCATCGTCTAGGAGTGAACGGCAAGCCGCCCTTGCATCACGAGAATGAATTCCACCTATCGTCGCTTGCAAGTTGCCCCGAGCCCGGCTTTTTGAGCATATTGAGCCCGCGGCTCGTGGGGGCGCCGTTAACTTCCCCACGCCCCCAAGGCGAGGCGCCCTGCGGGCCCATCCAACGATGGCGCGAACCAACCGTTCGCAGCCATGGTGAAGCAATCAGTCAGGAGAGAACAATGGGTAGTTTAGAAGGGCTGTTACAACAAGCCGCGGGCGAGCCACTGAAGCTGCTGCGCAGCACCAAGTGGCATATCAACCGCCCCGGCAAAAACGAAAGCCGGCGCATCATACCGCAGATTCCGTACGAGTTCTCAACCTGGCCCCGCGAGATGCGGGCCTGGAGAGAAACCGTTGCCCTCCTGGACCAGACCCATCACATGACCGGAGCGTTTGTCAGCGGGCCCGACGCACTGAAATTCTTCAGTCACCTGGCCTGCAACAAGCTGGAGAGCTCTACTCCCAACCGCGCGCACCAGATCGTCTGCTGCAATGAAGACGGTTACCTGATCGGCGATGGCATTCTATTCCATCTCGCCAAGGGCGAATTCTCCGTCTATGGAGCCCCTTTCGTCGCACACTGGATCCAATACCAGGCAACGCAGAAGAAATTCGACGTCAAAGTGACACCGGACCCGCCGTCCCCGATCTACGCGAACGGCTACGCAAACGAGCGGCCCGACTGCCGCTACCAGATCCAAGGCCCCAACGCCGCCAGGCTGATCGACAAGTTGAACGGGGGCCCCTTGGGAGATGTGAAGTTCTTTCACATGACGGAAATGACGATAGCCGGGCACCAATGCAGAGCGCTACGTCACGGAATGGCGGGCACGCCGGGCTTGGAAATCTGGGCACCCTGGAAGCACCGGGATGCCATCCGCAACGCCATCCTCGAGGCCGGCGAGGAATTCGGCATCGTCGCGGTGGGCGCCGCTGCCTACGTCTGCAGTGCGCTCGAATCCGGCTGGATTCACGCAGTTCTGCCCGCCATCTTCGCGCCCGGAATGAAATCCTACCGGGAGTCAATCGCTGACAATGACGTCGAGTCGCTGCTGACTGTCAGCGGCAGTTACGAGTCCGACAGGATCGAGGACTACTACCGCACGCCCTATGGCGTCGGCTACGGGCACATCGTGCACCTGGATCACGACTTCATCGGCCGCGATGCGCTAAGGCTCGTGGATCCCGCTAAAGAGCGCAAGAAAGTCACGCTGTTGTGGAACGTCGAGGACGCCTGCAAAGTATTTGCAGCAATGCTCGATCCTCGCGGCGGCGACTACCGCTACCTGCATCTACCTTTCGTGAATGACAAGTTCGACATGGTGTACGACAAGCTCACCATCGGATCGAAACTCGTCGGGATATCCCATTACACCGGAATCTCCGCAAACGAACGGTCGCTCCTTTCGCTCGCCACCGTCGATCAGGACGTTGAGTTTGGCACGGAGGTGGTACTGCATTGGGGCGAAACCGGCGGTGGCTATGGGCCAGGGCAGGTGAGCCCCACGAAAGTCATTCCGGTGCGTACGACCGTCAGTCCGGCGCCGTACTCAGTCGTGGCGCGAACGGAGTACCGAAAATAGCAGGGCGTCGGGCGCCGCCGACGTAACGCATTATGCGCCGCATCTCGGCCAAGGCGCAGGGCTGGCCATTGAAAAGACCGGTGTCGTGGACGCCTCCAACTCCGGTTTCGAAGCGGAGCTATCCTATGAACTGTTGGCGGGTCGCAGCCCGGGCAAGCCAAATAGGGGACTCGAGCCTGCTCAGGCGCGCCAGGCCCTTCGCTTAAGCCGACTGTGGCGCGGTAAGCCGAGTCGGCCCGCGGATCCGACTCGGTGAGGGGAGGATCCATCGTATCCGTCGCCTCGAAACAGGGGCAAACACCCGATGCTCAGTAGGCATCGAAGGAGACCACAATGACTATCGAGGCGATGCGCAAGACCCCCGAGGGATATTTCACCAGCCGGTGGGGCCAACCCGAATACACCGACTGGATAGATGAGAGCATGTCCTGGAAGGAATCCTGCTACATCGGCGACTGGTCGTTTCTGTGGGAACGGCGCTTTCGCGGACCGGATGCGCTCAAGCTGTTCGCCGACGTGTCGGTCAACAGCTTTGCGAAGTTCGACATCGATCAATCGAAACACGTCATCCATTGCAACAGCGATGGCCAGGTGATCCACGAGGGCATCCTCAGCCGGCTCGGCGAGCAGGAGTTCATGCTGTTTGGCCGCGGGGGCTTCTGGGTGGATTACCAACTGCGCAAAGGACGCTACAACGCCTCCTCGGAGGTCGACGACTGGTTCAACTTCCAGGTCTCAGGACCGAAAGCCGTGCATGTTGTGGAGAAAGTGACCGGGCAGAACGTACGCGATATCAAGTTCATGCGCTCCGGCAAAGTGCGCATCGCCGGTTGCGAGGTAGTCGCGCTACGCCAGGGCATGGCGGGCGAGCCGGGCTACGAGCTGCAGGGACCCCGGCGACACGCCGAAGAAGTCTATGACGCTGTCCTCGAGGCGGGACGGGAGTTTGGCATTCGCCGACTTGGCGGCCGCGCAGCCTTCATCAATCACCTCGAAGCCTGTTACCCGACGATCGTGACAGACTACCTGCCGGCGATTTTCGGTGAGGACATGCAGGAGTATCTCGCCGAGTTCACCGCGGCGATGCCCGCTTTTGCTTCCACATTCAACATCGCGGGAAGCTTTGAAGCCGAAGACGTGAGCGCCTGGTACCGCAGCCCGGTGGAGCTCGGCTGGGGCAAGAACGTCAAGTTGGATCATGACTTCATCGGACGGGCAGCACTCGAGCGGGAGCTGGCCGCTCCACGCCGCACGATGCGAACCCTCGTCTGGAACGCAGATGACGTGGTCGAGGTTTATGCTTCGCTGTTCCGCCGCGACGCCCCCTATCACTTCATGGAAATGCCGCGCGACCAGCGCGGATTCATGTACGCGGACAAGGTGCTGAGCGACGGCAAACTGGTAGGGGTCTCGACGTCACGTGGCTACAGCTACTACTTCCGGGAAATGCTGTCCCTTTGCACCATCGACATCTCTTGCAGCGAGCCAGGGACCAACGTCACGGTTGTCTGGGGCAATCCTGGTGAGCCGCAGCGCGAGATCCGCGCCACCGTTGCGCAGGCGCCCTACAAACAGGATAACCGACGCATCGACATGACTAAGCTTTAGGGCTGACGGCTATCGTCGGGTGATCCGCTGCTGCACGTTACTGCGCAAGTCCTTCAGGTCAACGGCGGTGCCGAGCGCGGCCGCTGATCGGGTCGCACGGGCCCCCAGGGTACCGGAAACGACTTTGCCGGGTGAACCGCGCATTCCACCGTGGTGCGCCGGATGTGGGATTGGCGTCGGATCTGCGCGTCACGATCTGTACGTCGGACGTGGTTATTCGCTTATTGCGCCTGCAGGCGACCCGATGGAAGATAAACAAACATACCCTGGCGAGCCGGGAAACCCAGTCGCGTCTATGTCGCTCCGTTCGACATTCGGTTGTCTAGCGATTCGCGCTGCCAAGCGCATTCTGAGCTTGGATCACTCTGAGCTGCGCGCCCGTGTGCTGATGGCGGAGGCAGTCGAGCAAACCGCTCTCAGGTCCAAACCCAATCAGGCTGAAGCGGTTCGTGCAGCACAGGAGCGGCGTCCGCCCGTCTTTACGGATCCTAGCTCATGATGAACCGCGCAGGAGGGGAGACTAGAAAGCGGATGCGACCCCAGGGTGCGACGTCAACGTGCGTGGTAGCGCCGGCAATCTCATCGAGTTCGTGCAGCAGCCCGATATGTGGACAATCCAGATCGCCGGCAGTGTGATCAGGAGCTGCACCAGATACTCGCCGTTCGGCACGTGCGAGAAGTGCGCGGTCATTAACGCGGCCGTCGCAACGAATACGGCCGCGCCGACTAATTGTGCGGCAGCAGCAGCGTAATCCCTTGAAGCGGGCCGGGAACGCGCTCATTGGCAGATGCTCGAGTGGACACGCTCGCCCCCTTGCGCTGATGCCGGGCAACTCTACTCCCGTGGGTGGGCCGGGAGCATCGTAGTTATTGATGCGCCTGATCAGCGCAAACAATTGGTGGCGCCGCCGGCCGCTTCCTACCATCGCCGTCCATATGGCAACGCTGTCCCAAGGTGAGAACAAGGGTACGAATCCACTGCGCGGGTGGCAGGTCGATCGCGCGTCGATTCGCACGATCGGTCGCGACCTGCAACGGCCCGAGTGCATTCTCGCGGAGCGTGACGGCACGCTCTGGAGCGCGGATGCGCGCGGCGGAGTCATGCGCATTGCGCCGGACGGCACTCAGCAACTCGTCGCCCAGCACGTCGATGCGCGCTTTGCCACGCGCAGCAGTAACGACCCGGACAGGTACGTGCTCCAGGGAACGCTGCCAAACGGGCTCGCATTCGCGCGCAACGGCGACATTCTTATCGCCAACTTCGGCACCGATGCCATCGAGCGCATGACGCGCAAGGGGGAATCACGGACGCTCCATCGCGAGATGGACGGCCGCCCGCTCGGCAAGACCAACTTCATTCTGCGCGACTCTCGCGACCGCGTCTGGATCACCGTCACTACGCGAGTTGTGCCGTGGACGCGCTCCGTGCCGGAGCGCATCGCCGACGGCTACATCGCATTAATCGACGACAAAGGCATGCGCATCGTCGCCGACAGCTTTTTTGGCACCAACGAGATCCGCATGGATGCGCGCGAGGAATGGTTGTATGTCGTCGAGAGCAACGCGCGGCACATCTCGCGCCTACGCGTTCAGCCCGATGGTTCCCTGACGGATCGTGAGATCTACGGTCCCGCGGACCTCGGCGGCATTCCCGACGGATTCGCGTTCGACGTGTACGGAAATC
>Ga0268266_10000679_pt1 | contig 45960 bp, 70 predicted proteins | sample KBSS13metaG_FD_190356 | JGI IMG/M metagenome (GOLD analysis project Ga0268266, IMG submission 190356) | Switchgrass rhizosphere microbial communities from Kellogg Biological Station, Michigan, USA - KBS S1-3 metaG (SPAdes) (version 2) | ecosystem: Host-associated > Plants > Roots > Rhizosphere...
GCCCGTCGTGCCGGACGAGGACGGGATCGTCGACGCCGACATCGTCGAAGACGGGGACGCTGACGCGGTGTGGCGCGACGTCGTCATGCCCCTCGGCGGCACACTCGGGATGACCCTCGGCGACCTCGAGGACGGGTTCGCCGCGTGGCCCCCGTCGGGTGGGAAGATCGCGACCGACGCGACCGCCGCCGAGCTCACGGCGTATGCCGAGTTCCTGCGGGAGTCGACGCGATGACGTACGCCGATGATTGGGGTCGGTGGCCGTGTCTCGGGTTCGACCTCGAGACGAACAGCCCGAACCCCCTCGACGCATGGCCCGTGACCGCGTCCCTCGTCCGATGCAAACCAGGGGAGGAGCCGGTCGCGTATGAGTGGCTGATCCGCCCCGACGGGTGGGTCATCCCGGACGAGGCGGCAGCGATCCACGGGATCACCACCGAACACGCCCTCGAGCATGGGCAGCCGATCGACGAGGTTCTCGCCGAGGTGACCGAGAAGCTCGCCGCGTGGCTCGAACGGCGGTTCCCCGTCGCAGCGATGAACGCGTCGTACGACTTCACCGTCCTCGAGGCGACGACGATCCGGCGACGGACCGCCGGATCCCTGGTGTGGAGTGTGCCCGGACAACTCGGCGGGCGACGCATGGTCGCACCCGTCGTCGACCCGTTCGTTCTCGACCGGCACGCCGACAAGTACCGCAAAGGCTCCCGGAAGCTCGTCGACCTCGCCGCCCTCTACGGCGTACCCCTCGACAACGCACACGAGTCCAGCTCCGACGCCCTCGCCGCGGTCCGGTTGTGGCCGAAGATCATCGCCGCGCATCCTGACAAGTTCCGGGGGATGACGCTCAAGGCGTTGCACCTCGCGCAGATCCAATGGAAGCGCGAGCAGATCGAAGGGCTCGAGGCGTACCACCGCCAACAGGGGAAGCTCGACGGCGACTACGACCGCGGGTGGCCGTACCTGACCACCCTTCCCGCGGAGGTCCGCTCGTGACGACCTACGCCGCCATGCAGGGCTCCGGCAAGGCGCACCGCATCCTCGAGCCGTCGTCCGCGTCGTTGTGCGGGATCGCCCTGACCGGCGATCACATCCTGTTCGACGTCGAGCTCGTGCCCGTTGACCAGCGGTGCCGCCGATGCTGGCGCCCGTCCTCCTCCGACCCCCGCCACGTCACCGAAAGCGCCGACGCCGTCGACTACGCGATCGAGTTCCTAATCAGCGAACACGTCGAACGCGCGACCGACTGCTACGCCCACGGAATGCCCGGACACGGCGCCTACCTACTCGCCCGACTCCGACTCAAGCTCGAACGGCTCGAGCGCGTCGTCGACGAGGCGCGTGACGCGCTCGCCGAGTAGTGACACAATCACTTGACCCAGCCAACCAGCCAGGAGAACCAGCCATGCCGACCAGCCTCTCCGTCACGGTCCGCGGCATCCCCCGCCCGCAGGGATCGAAACGCGCGTTCGTCGTCAAGGGCAAGGACGGCGGCAACGCACGCGCCGTCGTCGTCGACGCCCGGAAAGGGAACCTCGCCGACTGGCGCGGCGACGTCAAGTCCGCCGTCCTCGACGCGATGCCGTACGACTGGCAGCGCATCGAGAAACCCTCCGGCGTCGGCGTCGAACTCCGATTCCGATTCGACCGCCCAACCTCCGACTACGGGTCCGGACGAAACTCCTCGATCCTCAAGGCGACCGCGAACCGCCACCACGTCAAGGCACCCGACGTCGACAAGCTCGCCCGCGCCGTCCTCGACTCACTCACCGCGACCGGCGTCTACGCCGACGACTCGCAAGTCGTGCTCCTGACCGCACACAAGCGTTACTGCCACCTCGGCGAACACCCCGGCGTCGACATCCTCGTCATGCCCGACGCCGCCACCGACTCCGCCGTCCCGTCAACCAGTGGGGAAGCTGGCGCCGGGACGGCGGACACCACCCACGACGACCCGCCCCTGTTCTGAAAGGACGACCAGCCATGCCCGCCAACGGCTACCAGCTCGAACAACGCCGCGCCGCACAAGCCCGCGCCCGAGCCGTCCGAGAAGACGCCGAGTTCCTAGCCCGCACCGGCGTCGCAATCTATGACGCCGCACCCCGACTCGGGTTCCCGAGCGTCAAGGCGCTCGACAAGTACCTCCGCCGCTACGGCGGAGCCGCGACGATCGCGTCGCTCAACGCAAACAACCGGCCCGGTGTCGACCGGGCGACTCGACAGGAGGCACAAGCATCGTGACACCCACACCGAAGACAGAACGCGAGCGAGCGGAGGAGGCTCTCGGCGTCGCCGACCGCAAGGTCAAGCGGACCGAGGGGAAGCTCGCCACCGCGCGGAAGCTCGTCAAGGATCTCGAGGCGGAGCTCGAACCGCTCAAGGCCCGACGCGCCTTCCTCGCGAGCGACCCCGCACTCCCGCAGCGGCAGACCGGCCCCGATCCGACCCTCGAGATCGACGACGACGAGCAGCTCGACGCGAACGTCCTCGCCGACGGTCGGGGCATGTGATGACCGCCGACTACACCGGCAAGATCCGATCCAAGGGACTCAGCGGGACCGGCGTCACCGAACAGATCATCGGGAAACACCACCGCAACCACGGCGGGAACCTGATGATCGTCGCATCCCTCCGAGCCGTCACCACACACGACGACCTCGAGGGCGGAGGCGGCGGCGTCGACTACGTGATCGACGACATTGAAGTCGCCCCCGACATGACCCTCGCGAACGGGCTCAACCCCGCCGAGTACGTCCGCGAGCTGGTCCGGTCGTTCCACTACGAACGGTCCCTCGAGGACCAAGGCGATCTCCTCGACGACCAGCGGATCGAACCGAAGGTCGACGACGTCCTCGCTCGAGGCGACGCCCACAAGCCGCACCCGTTCCTCCCCACCGACGCCGCCAACGAGAACGGCACGTGTGAGGTCTGCGGGCTCGGCGAACCGGCGACACCTCACGCGGCGTACGCACTCGGCGCCACCGCCGACGAGGGCGACGGCGGCGAACCTGACCCGTCCGACGCCGACGAGGCGTAGCCTCACCGAGACACCGCGCGGACGGGTCCGACTCCACGACACCCGAGCTCGCCTGACGCTTGCTCGGTGGTCTGTGTCTTCCCTGACACGTCACCCGTCCGCGCGGCCCACAACCCAGCCACACCAGCACCGCACCACATCGGGGGAAGGAACCCAGCGTGCCCGACCAGCCGCACACCAGCGACGCACCCCCATTCGACCCCGAATACGACACCACCCCCACCCCCAATCACGCCGCAGGGCTCACAGAAACCGCCCTAGGAGCCACGAACGGCGTCCCCCGCGACTCCACACCCACCGGACCACTCGACAGCGACCGCAACGCCCGCCCAGCACTCGCCGACCTCGCCGCCGAACGCGCCCTCCTCGGCGCCCTCCTGGTCAACCCGTCCGCGTGCATCCCAGCCGCGACCGCGATCGTCCACGGCGCCAACTACCACGAACCCGCGCACGAGCTGATCCACGACACGATCGTCGCCCTCCACGCCGCAGGACAACCCGTCGACCCCGTCACCGTCGTCGACGCCCTCCGCGCCACCGGGAACCTGACCAGGCTCCCCGACAACGCGATCACCATCCACGACCTCCACGCCGGAGCCACACTCACCCACGCCGGAGCCGCCGAGTCCTACGCCCACATCGTCCGCACCACCAGCCGCCGACGACTCCTCGAACGCACCGGGATCCAGCTCTCCAACCTCGCCCGAACCGGCGACCTCACCCAGCTCGACTCGATCCTCGATCAGACCTACACCACCCTCGACCAAGCCGTCACCGAATACGGACCCACCTCGACCACCCTCACCTCCTGGTCACCCGTCAACCTCGGACCCGTCCTCGACGGCGACATGCTCGACCCCCCACCCACCATGCTCGCCCGCACCGACGGCGTCTGCCTGTTCTACGACCAGTCCGTACACACCGTCGCCGGAGAACCCGAGTCCGGGAAAACGTGGCTCGTCCTCCACGCCGCCCGACAAGAACTCGACAAGGGCCACAAGGTCACCATGATCGACTTCGAAGACCGCGCCGACCGCGTCGTCGCACGACTCCTCGCCCTCGGCGCCACCCCCCAACAGATCACCGACCAATTCGCCTACGTCCGCCCCGACCGACCCCTCGACGACCCCGGACGACACCACCTCGAACCAGCCCTCGTCGGCAGAAAACTCGTCATCGTCGACGGCGTCACCGAAGCCATGACCACCCACGGACTCGACCTCAACAGCAACGCCGACTCCGCCACCTTCCAAGCCCTCCTCCCCCGATGGATCGCCGACCACGGACCCGCCGTCGTCCTGATCGACCACCTCGCGAAAGACAAGGACAACCAAGCAAGGTTCGCGATCGGCGCACAACACAAGCTCGCCGGGATCGACGGCGCCGCATACCTCGTCCGCAAACACGCCGAATTCGCCCGCGGCGCCCGCGGGATCGCGCAGATCATCATCGCCAAAGACAGGCCCGGTCACGTCCGCGAGAACGCCGTCGGACACGGGAAAGTGATCGGGCAATTCGTCCTCGACGCATCCGTCGACGGCAACGTCCTCGACGCACACCTCTCCATCCCCGACCGCGGCACCGGCGACGGCGACGTGTTCCGCCCCACCCACCTCATGACCAAAGTCAGCCGGTACATCGCCGCCAACCCCGGCGCATCCAAGGCCGCGATCGAAACCGCGATCTCCGGCAAAGCAACCGTCATCCGGCTCGCCCTCGAACAGCTCACCCTCGAGGAGTACGTCACCACCAGGAAGGGCGACCGCGGCAAGATCGAACACGTCTCGATCCGCCCCTTCCTCGACGACGAGGACGACACCCCCGGACCAGCCACCACCGGCGACACCCACACCGACGACCCCGACGCCGACCAGCCCGACGACCCGTTCGAGCTCCCACCCGACACTGACGAACCGCCATTCTGATGACCCGACAGCCTGTGGATAACCCTATGGAAAACCCCACCCGACGACCCAACCACACCACCTCGTCCCAGCTCGTCCCCACCTCGTCCCCTGAAACGGGACGACGTCACCGTTCGAGCTCGTCCCCCCGTCCCCCTCCCTACGGGGACGAGGTCGAACTGACACGTCAAGCCATGTTTCCCAACGTTTCAAAAAACCACCCTTTCGGGACCACCTCGTCCCAACCCCCCACCTGACACAAACCCCGGCACAAACCTGCTACAGACCTTGGTACAAAACACGCCCATCAGGAACCCGACACAACCACCCAGCAGACACACCCGGACACACCCTGCTAACCTCACCACCACCAGCCCGCACCACCGACAGGAGCCACCAGCCATGACCACACCAGCCACCACCCCCGACAGCTTCACCACACCCGACGACCGCCGTCCGACCGGATGGGCGAACTACTCCGGCAACGTGGTCCCGTTCGTCGCTGCTCGTCACCTTGAGCCGATGGGGCCGAACTACATGGGCGAGTTGATGTGGCCGGTCGAGGCGGTTTTCGATCGTGGGTCGGGTCGGACTCGGGTGGGGTTCTCGTTGCAGGCTCCCGAGCTACACGAGGAGAACGCGAAGTGAGCGAGCCGAACGCCGTGTGTGGTCACCCGTCTGGCGAGGTGATGTTCGGGCGGTGTAGCGCGTGCGGCACGGTCGTGAGCGGCGAGACGGGCGACCGGAAGTGCGCGGGATGTGGGGCTGCTATCCCTGGTGCCCTGACATGGTGCGACGAGTGCGACCCGTACCACGACGAGAACGGTTCGCGAGTGTGAGCGGCGAGATGGGCGGACTGACCACGGAGTTCGTTCCGCCGGATGTGGGGATGCCCATCGAGCATGTGGTTGACCGGTACGGCTACGTGTGGCGCTTGGTCCGCGATGGCGGCATGGCGACCCGAGCTCACTATGCGGGGCTGGTGAGCATCGGCATAGCAGCCCTAGAACGTGAATCGGGGCCGCTCACCAACCTGGGCGACCAGGCCGCAGCACTCGCAAGGGTCGAGGCGCTGGCGGACGAGTGGGACGAGGCCCGCCGACCCGGCATGGTCGGCATCTCCAAAGCAATCCGCGCCGCCCTTCGCCCCGACCCGAACCCCGAGGCGGTGAGCTCCGATGCGTGACCGGGACTGGTTTATCCTCCTGGCCGTCGTCGCGTTCCCCCTCGTCGTCGCGTTGTCGATGCTCGCCCAGAACCACCAGGGGGCCTGAACATGGGGAACACGACGATCGTGTCGCGGAAGCGGATCCCGACACCCGAGCAGCTCGCCCTCGAGGCGAAGGTCCTCGAACTCCGGCAGCAACACTTGTCGTTCACCAAGATCGCGGAGCACCCCGACGTCCAGCTCTACGATCGAGGGTCGGCCCACAAGATCTACACCCGCGCCCTGGCACGGGTGCACGCCGAACCAGCCGCGGAGGTCCGGCAGCTCGAGTCGTCCCGGCTGGACCGTATGGGCGAGATCCTGTGGGCGATCCTCCTCGACGACAAGAAACAGATCGAGACGCGACTCAAGGTCGTCGACCGGATCATCCGGCTCATGGAACGACGTGCGAAGCTCCTCGGGCTCGACCACGAGCACGGCATCGCGGAACGGAGTCTCGCGCTCGAGGCCGACAAGGTCCGACTCATGGCTGTCGCGTTCGGTGGCGCGATGGACTTCCTCGCCGAACACGTTGACTTGTCGCCGGTGGTGACGGTGGACGGTGAGGCGGCGTCGTTGCGTGACCACGTGTCGCGGATGTTGATCGCGAAACTCCGTGCGGCGGAGCAGTCCGTCGACGTCGATGACGATGACGGTCCCGTGCACGTGGTCACCGACGTCGGAACGGACGACGAGTCGTGACCACGCCCCGCGACACCCTCAAGACATCGGCCCGCGTCAACGGGATCGACGACGTCGACCTGCTCCTCGCGGTGTGCGCGTTCACCGGGCAGCGACCACACGAGATCGCGTCCTCCCTCCTGACCGACTACCTCGCCGCTTTCCGTGAGGACCCCGAACTCGGCCCTCCAGTGCTCGCGATGGTCGAGCACGCTCGCGCGCACCAGCTCCGCGACGTCGAGTCGGGGGAGCCGTTGTCGAACGTCATCCCGCTCCGCGGTCGTCGGAATGCGTGACAACGACGGCACCTCGGGTGCACACTGACCGGACCAGCCAATCGAAGGGAACCAGCCATGACCGACCAGCCAACCAACCGAGGACCCGCGTACCCGACTCCGGGTGGCGGTGACCCGTTCCTCGCGGACACGCGAACCGAGGAGCAGCGTCGTCCGGTGCCGCGGTTCGAGGTGGTGCACAAGCCGAAGCTCATGGCGACCGACGCGTCGGGACGCGACCGTCGCCCGGTGCCGAACCCGCAGCCGTGGCACGTGCGGATCATCGGGGGGAACGGTGAGCCGTTGTTCACCTCGGAGACGTACGTGCACGAGGCGTCGGCGTACGAGGTGATCGTCGCGGTGGGTCGGATGTTCCGGTACGACGACGCCCGGATCGAGGACTTCGACACCGACCGTCCGTTCCTGATGTGCGAGTCGCATGACGGGCTCGACACGACGGTTCCGGTTCTGCGGGTGGAGGTTGGGCCGTGACCGCGCGGGAGCTTGCCGAGGGTGCGTTGCACCAGCTCGACGCGTCGGAGACGACGGCGTACGTGATCGGCGCGGCGGTGCTGGACTTGGCCGACGCGGTGCGGGGGTTGTCGGGGAAGTCGATCCGGGTCGACAAGGGGGTTCCGTTAGGGGAGTTCGTGGCGAAGGTCGGGCACCGTGAGCCGATGTCTCACGAACGCGCTGACCGCGCCGACCAGGCGGTCGGGAATCTCGCGAGGATGCGGAGCCGGATCCGGTTCGTTCTCGACCACCCGACCGAGGAGTCGATCGTCGATCGGATCCGGGCGATCGTTGACGGGCCGGAATCGTGACGGCGTTGGCGGGTCGGCAGTGGGACGAGGCGACCTCGAGTGGTGTCCGACAGGATCTCGACGAGGTCGACCGACAGCTCCGGCTCGACGAGTTCGGGTGGCCGTGTGATCGGCGGGATGCCCACGGGCCGCACAAGATTGACCGGTACGACGCTGTCGACGAGGTCGCGTGGGTGTTCGACTGTCCGGGTGTGGCGGCGCATCCGGCGACGATGATCGGACGCGCATCGTGACCGCGGCCCGCGGCGAGGAGCTCGTCGCGATCGTCCCCGTCGCCGCAGGAGACTCGCTCGTCATCGGCGAGAACGTCGAACGTCGCGCCGACTTCCTCGCCCGCGCAGCCGCGCGACGTGCGCGACCACCCCACCCGTACGGACTCGATCATCCGACCTGGCCCGCGCCCGACTGTTTCCAGTACGACACCGCCGACGAGGCGTTCGCCGCGATCGACAAGGTCTACGGACCCGACTCCGGACACCTCGTCATCGGACCCGTCCCGCGTCGGATCCACCTCGAGCGGCTCGCGTCGTACCCCGACGACGTGCCGTCACCTCCGGAGCTTCCTGATCCGCTCCCCGACCCGACGGTGCCGTCGTCGTGACCGTCCGTGGCTCGCGGCTGACGCCGGTCGAGCGGCTCACGATCGCCGAGGCCCGGTCGGCGCGTGCGTTGTGCCACCCGCCCGACGACCTTGAGCCGGGTGCGCCGTGGCGGTGCCCGGAGTGTGGGAGCCGGTGGGTCGGGAAGCTGATCGACGACGACCCGGACGGATGCGCGCACGAGCTGGTCGAACGTCACCCCGACGGGACCGTGTTGTGTCTCGGGGCGTGTGGTGAGCGGCTCCTCGGTGGCGACCTCGACAGGGGCGCCGACGTCAGGATGCTCGGGGGTCGGTCGTGACGATCCTGATCATGTGCGGGATCTGGTTGCTGATGTGCCCGGTGGTGTTCCGCGTCGACCGGCAGCTCCGCCGAGTCCGGCTCCGCGGTCCCGAGTGTCGGCACCCTCGGACGGTGGTCGTCGAGTCGATCGTCACTGGTGAGCCGTTGGCCCGGTTGTGTACGACGTGCGACAGGCAGCTCGGCGCATGATCCGCCCGCGGTCGGTGCTCGCTGCTCGTGTGCTGGTGGTCGACGCGGTCGCTGTCGTTGCGTCGTGGGCGATCGACGTTGTCGCGGATGGGGTGGTCGCGGGGGCGTGGTGGATCGACGAGAGGCTCCGTCGGCGGGGGTAGTTCGGGTGTAGCATCAGCGGACCAGCCAACCCAGGGAGAACACCAGCCATGCCAACCACACCAGCCACTCACCACCAGCGACCCGAGGTCGTGCTCTCGCACCTCGGACTCGCCCTCGACTCGACCAAGCTGACCACGACGCAATGTCAGCGCGCGTGGTCGCTCGGGTTCGTCCGGACGATTTGGCCGACGATCGACCCGCACACCGCGGAGCAGATCGCGCGGTGGATCATGCATGAGTCGGGGGAGTCGTCGTGATTGGGTTGGTGACGGTCGGGCTTGTGGTTGTGGTCGTGTTGATCGTGATCCGGCAGGCGTGGCGATGAACCTCTACCGCGTGACGATCGCCGACGCCGATTGGGACTACGACCGATTCGACTCCGCAGTCGTCGCCGCACCATCGCCGGAGGACGCGGTCGCGACGATCCGGCAGGCGCGCCGCTATCCCGACGACCCTGACGACGACGAACTATGGGTAGGACTCGGTTGGGGGTTGAGGGTCGACCCGATCGAGGTCGGGTCCGAGCCGTCGATCCTCCTCGTGCATTGGCACGCGGGATGACGGGCCGACTCGTGTTGGTCGGGGCGTTGGTGCTCGCGGCGTTGTGCGATGTCGGGGTGCTGGTGTGTGGGGTCATGGTGGTCCGGCACATCCGCAAGGGACGTCGGTCGTGAGGGTGTTGACGGTTCGTCAGCCGTGGGCGTGGGCGATCGTGCACGGCGGGAAGGACGTCGAGAACCGGTCGCGGAACATCGCCGGGTCGTACCGCGGCCCGGTCGCGATCCACGCCGGGAAGGAACTCGACGCACCCGCATGGGAGTCGCCGATCGTCGGGCTCGGGTTCCGCCGTGCGTGCCGCGCGTCGACGACGTTCGACGAGCTGCGACGGTTCTGCGACAACGCGACCACGTTTGGCGCGGTGATTGGTGTCGTCGACCTGACCGGAGTCCACGGTCCCGCGTCGTCGAGGTGTTGCGGTTCGCCGTGGGCGGAGGAAGGGACGATGCACCTCCTGGTCGAGAACCCTCGTCCACTCCGCACGCCGGTCCCCGCTCGCGGGATGCTCGGGCTATGGCGACCCGACGCCGACCTCGAGCACGCGATCCGCGAGCAACTCCCCACGTAACACGCCGACGCGGCGTACCGTCGACGCATGAGTCCAGACGCCGCGGGAGCCGCGACCGACAGCGCGGGCCGAGCCGTCCTCGACCCGACCCGCAACGTCCTCGACCTCGTCGACGCCGCCAACCGACGTCAGGACGACCTACGCCGAGCCGAAGCCAAGGCCGTCCGCCGTGAGGCGAAGCTCCGGTCGAAGCAACAGCAACTCGTCGCCGACATCCGCGCCAAGTACGACGAGAAACTCCGACTCGCCGAGTCGCGTCGTCTCGACGCGATCAGGGACGTCGAGGGCGCCAACCGTGACCGTGCCGCCGAGGTGCAGGCCGCGCAACAGATCACCCTCGCGAACCAAGTCGCGTCGACCGCGGACGCGACCCGGACGGCGTTGTCTCAGGCGTTGCAGCCGATCACGACGGCGATCGAGGAGCTCCGGGCGTCGCAGTATCAGGCGCAGGGGAAGGGCGCGGGGTTGTCGGCGTTGGTCGGGTACGCGACGGGAATCGTCGGTCTGTTGCTCGCGGCGTACGCCGCCACCCACTGAATCGACCGGGTCGAGGGGATCGGTCGGCGTAGACTCCCGAACCACCAGCCGACCGAACGTGAAGGGGGGCCGCTCTCGTGGCAACCTGGCCCGAAGCTCGCGCAGCCAAGGACGAACGACAGCGCCGCGAACACCGATACTTCCACCCCGGCAACACCGCGAAACGACGGTGTCCCGGATGCGGGGGGCGGATGTCGAAGCGGCTCGAGGACGCGGGGATGCTCGCTCACCCGTGTTGCTCGGATCCGTCGATCATGCCGCACGGACGAGTCCCCGCGGAGGTGAAGTCGTGAGCGACATCGCGAACCCCGCGACGACCCTGACGCCCCGCGAGCTGTCGTGCTCCGACGCGATCCTCGCCGTCCTCCGAGAAGCTCCTCGCCCGTTGACGACACGTGAGGTGTGTCTCGGCGCCGGTCCCCGGTTGACCGAGTGGGACCACCGGTACGCGTACCACCAGCCCTCGTCACGTCCGCGGGTGTGGGCGTTGGTCGAGTGTCACGCGGAGCGTGGTGTCGACGTGGTCGCGGAATCGCTCGAGGTGGACCGTTGGGGGTATCACCTCCTGGTCCGGTGGGAGCGGTTGGGGATCGTGCGTCGTGGGTATGACCGGTCGTCTCCTGGCCGCGGTCCGTTGTGGTGGTCGGTAGCGGTGGTTCGGGAGTGGGACGGCGAGGTCGATGTGCTCGACGCGATCGCTGGTCAGTGGGCGACGCCGTGAGTGGTCGCGTTCTCGCGACGGTTGTCGAGCCGGGGTGGTCGACGGTGTACGTTCTCGACGACGACCGCGCGATCCTCGCTTACCCCCCGCCGATCGACCTCGACCACGACTCCGAGGGCGGGTGGTTCCGGTTCCGTCACCGGTGCGACCGCGGCCCTCGCGGGGTCATCGTGTGCGCGCCCGAGCTGACGTGGGGTGGGCACACTGTCACCGTGGACGACTCCGGCGTGATCACGGTCGACCCGTCGATCGTGTGTCCGGACTGCGGTGATCACGGGTGGGTCCGCGCCGGGAAGTGGGTTCCGGCGTGAGTGCGTGGATCGACGACCTCGAACGGCACATGCAGACCGGCGACGTCGCCGCCCGGTGGCCGACCCCCGGACACCTCGCCCACGAGCTCGACCCCGCAACGGTCCAGACCCCGGCGCTCGACGTGATCGACGAGTTCCTCGTCCGCATCGCATCGACCCCCGACGGACGCGGAATCCTGATCATGCCGCCGCAGGAAGGGAAGTCGCAGCGGACGTCCCGACGGTTCCCGTTGTGGCAGCTCCACCGCGACCCCGAGTGCCGGATCGCGATCGCGTCGTACGAACAGGGCGTCGCTCGTCGTTGGGGTCGCGCGGTCCGTGACGACATCGGGCAACACCCCGAGCTCGGGCTCCTGGTCCGCCGCGACCTCGCATCGCAGACCGAGTGGCAGCTCGCCGGACACGACGGCGGGATCTACTCGGTGGGCATCGGCGGCGCCTTGACCGGACGTGCGGTCGACTTGCTGATCATCGACGACCCGATCAAGGACCGGCAGCAAGCCGACTCCCCGACCTACCGGCAGCGCGTGTGGGACTGGTGGGAGTCGGTCGCGTCGACGCGTCTCTCCCCCGGCGCGTCGGTGGTGCTGATCCTGACCCGGTGGCACGACGACGATCTCGCGGGACGGTTGCTCAAGTCCGAGGACGCCGACGAGTGGGAGGTCAAGCGGATCCCGGCGCAGGCGGTCGACTCGTCGCAGCTCCCCGAGTCGGACCCGGAGCACGGGAAGCCGGATCCGTTGGGTCGTGCGCCGGGTGAGTTCCTGGTGTCGGCGCGTGGGCGGACGGTCGAACAGTGGCAGGCGATCCGGCGTCGGGTGGGGTCGCGGACGTGGAACGCGTTGTACCAGGGCAGGCCGACCGCGGAGGCTGGCGACGTCCTTGAGCGTGGTTGGTGGCGCCGGTACTCGCAGGTCCCGTGGCTCGAACGCGACGACGGGTCGCGGGTGATCATCGGGCAATTCGACGAGCTCATACAGTCGTGGGACCTCGCGTTCAAAGACAAGGCGACGTCCGACTACGTCGCCGGTCACGTGTGGTTGCGCCGTGGCGCTGACCTGTTCCTGGTCGACCGGGTGCACCGTCGGATGGGGTTCCCCGACACGGTCCGCGCGATCGAGGCGCTTACGGCGAAGTGGCCGCAGGCGATGCTCAAGCTGATCGAGGACAAGGCGAACGGTCCCGCGGTGATCGCGTCGCTCAATCGGCGGATTCCGGGGATCGTGCCGGAGGAGCCGACGGGGTCGAAGCTCGCTCGTGCGTACGCCGTGGCGCCGTTGGTCGAGGCGGGCAACGTGTGGTTGCCGGAGTCGCGGCTCGCGCCGTGGGCCGACGAGTTCATCGAGGAGTGTGCGGCGTTCCCGAATGGGGCGAACGACGACGACGTCGACGCGTTCTCGCAGGCCGCGAACCGGCTCGTCATCATGCCGCTACTGTCCGACGGGACGATCTACACCGCCGACGACTTCGACGAGGAGCTCGCGGGTTTCTCGATCTCGCCGTACTAGCCTGTCCCGCAACAACGACCGGAGGTCGCACCCGTGAGCGTATTGGACAACCTGACCATCGGGTCGGAGCTCGACGACGCGATCGCGGAAACGGTGTGGCGGATGTCCGACACCGAGGTCCGGCTAGCACTCCGCGCCGCGGAGTCGACCGTCGAGTACCTCGAGGAGAACCTCGCCGACCTCGCCCTCGCCGCCGACGACCGCGGGTGGGCCCCCCTCGGTGACGCGAACCGAAACGAGCTGACCCGGTCGACCCTCGGGCACTACTCCACCCTCGGACGCACGTACGTCGTCGCGAACCCCCTGATCCGTCGAGGCGTGAACCTCCGGATCGCGTACGTGTGGGGCGGCGGGGTCACGATCACCGCGAAAGCGAACGGGAAGATCGAGGGGGAGCAGGACGTCAACGCGATCGTGCAGATGTTCCTCGACGACCGTGACGTGCGGAAGGTGCTGACGTCGGCGGCAGCTCGGGAGCGGAACGAACGGGCGACGTCGACCGACGGAAACCTGTTCGTCGCCCTGTTCACCGCGCCCCGGTTCGGGACGGTGCAACCGCGGGTCGTGCCGTTCGCCGAGGTGCAACAGGTCGTCAAGAACCCCGAGGACCGGACCGACGTGTGGTTCTACCGACGCGACGTCCCGGACGGCAACGGGGAAGTGACGACGACGTATCACCCCGACATCGACTACCGGCCACTCGTGCGAGCGAAGCGGCTCACCGTCGACACCGCGACCGGCAAGCCGTTCGGGTTCCCCAAGGGTGTCATCGAGAAGGACGGCGACATCGAGTGGAATTCGCCGATCGCGCACCTCAAGGTCAACGACCTCCCGGAGTGGGACTTCGGTGTCGGCGACGTGTTCGCCGCCCTCCCGTGGGCGAAGGCGTACAAGGAAGGGCTCGAGGATTGGGCGAAGCTGATCAAGGCCCTTTCCCGGTTCGCGTGGCGGCTCACCGGTGGCAGTAAGTCCGCGACCCAGCTCGCAGCGGCGCGGATCCGGCAACGGCAGGCGACCGACGTCGCGAGCCCCCGGACCGCGGAGTCGTTGGGGGAGAACGCGCGTCCGGTGGGTCAGACGTTCACCGGTGTCGGTGGTGAGCTCGAGGCGATCCCGAAGACAGGCGCGACGATCGACTCCGAGTCGTTCCGACCGCTCGCGGCGATGGTCGCGGCGGGGCTCGACGTGCCGGTGACGATGCTCCTGTCCGACCCCGGTACGACGGGGAACCGTGCGACTGCGGAGACGCTCGACCAGCCGACGGAGAACATGGCGAACGGGCGCCGTGACGTCGTCGCTGACTTCCTCCGCAGGATCCTCGACTACGTGATCGACCAGGCGGTCAAGGCGCCGCAAGGTCCGTTGCGTGGGGTTGTCCGGCGTGACGAGTGGGGTCGGGAGGTCGTGACCCTCGACGGCGACACCCCGCGGACGTTGGTGTTCGACTGGCCCGATCTGACCGACACCCCGATCGACGTGCTCGTCAAGGCGATCGCGACAGCCGACGACACGGAGACGTTGCCGCCCCTGTTGATCGTGCAGCTCCTCCTCGCGGCGTTGGGGGTGCGGGACGCGGACGAGTGGGTCGATCAGGTGACGGACCAGGATGGGAAGTTCCTGCCGCCGACGACGTCGGTTGGTGACGCGACGGTCGATCGGTTCCGGCGCGGCGCGGATCCCGCCGCCGACATGTCGTGACGTGGCCGACGCTCCTCGGGTCGAACCGATGGTCGCGACCGTTGTCGGGCTCGCCCTCTCGTGTCGACTGTGCAACGCGAAATCGGAGCTCCCCGCCGTCCCCGACCACGCCGCCATGCTGTCGACCGCGGTGACGTGGTTCCTGTCCCACCGCGACCCCGTCCTCGACGCCGTCTACGTCGACGACCAGCCGGGGACGTGACCGGATGCCGATCACCAGCCAATCCGTCGAGCTGCAACTAGCACACGACCGCGCCCTCGACGGCATCCTCGACCAGCAGACCCGCGACCTCGTCCGCGCGTGGGCGCTCGCATGGGACGAGGTGACCCCCGACCTACGCGACGTCCTGGTCGACATCATCCGCGCGTACGAACTCGGCGACCGGATCCCCCGGTCCGCGTTCGCACGCTCCGAAAGGCTCGCGACCGTCCTCGCGATCATCGGATCCGCGCTCGACACCCTCGCCGCCGACGCCGGGATCCGGATCGTCCGCGACCTCCCCGACGTCGTCGCCGCAGCCGCAGGAGTGCAACGCGACATCCTCGCCGCGCAGCTCCCCGACGGGTTCCACTTCCCCGCAGGGATGCGGGTCGAGCAAGCCCCCCTCGACGCGATCGTGAAGCGGGTGACCGACAGGATCACGTCGCCGCGATGGAAGCTGTCGGACCAGGCGTACGACGCTGTCCGTCGTGAGCTCGTCCGAGGTGTGGCCGTGGGGTCGGGTCCACGTGAGGTCGCGGCCCGGATCGTGAAGCGGTCGGAGGGCGGGTTCAACGGCGGGTTGTCGCGGGCGTTGGGGATCGCGCGGACGGAGATCCTCGACGCGAACCGCGCGGCGGGGAATTACGGACAGGATCGACACCGGTCAGTGTTGGCGGGGTGGACGTGGCTCGCGCACCTGACGCCGACGACGTGCCGGTCGTGCATCGCCCAACACGGCAGCTTCCATGAGCTGTCGGAGCCGGGTCCGATCGACCACCAACAGGGACGGTGCGCACGGTTCCCGACGGTGAAGCCGTGGGACGCGGTCGGGCATGGTGACGAGGTGGAGCCGGAGCCGTCGGGGATGGTCGACGCGGAGGAGTGGTTCGCGGGTCTGCCGGTCGCGGCGCAGCGGGACATCCTCGGGTCGCGGGGGCTCGCGTTGTGGCGGGCTGGTGAGTGGCCGATGTCGGAGTGGTCGGTGCGTCGGATGACTCGGGGTTGGCGGGATTCGATGGTGCCCGCGCCGGTGCCGTCGGGGTAGCATGGTCGTCGGATGGTGTGATCGGATCTGGTCTTCACGGTCGGGTTGATCAAGGATGAGACGCCCGCCCCCTCTAGGAAGGGGGGCGGGCGTCGCCGTTTCTGGGAAACCTTGCGCGTTTCACAGTGTTTCAAGTAGGGTGGGTCTACCAGCCACCCCCGAGAGGAACCAGCCATGCACACGCACCTCCTGTCCCTGTCACACAGGAAACCAGGCGACTCCCGCCGCCCGATCGTGACCGAGGTCCGACTCACCGACCGCGACGGCAACGGAGTCGCCGTCGACCTCGACGAGCACCAGCTCGCGCGGCTCATGTCGGGGTCGGTTGTCGAGGTCACCACCGAGGCCGTCTCGTGATCGCCGCGGCTGTCCTGGCCGTCGCTCTCGCCGCGGGCGGTGCGCCGACGGTGTCGGACCACGAGTACGACCGGATCCACGAGGGGCAGTCACGTGCCCGCGTTGAGCGGATCTTCGACACCCACGGGGAGCGGGTCGTCATGTGGGCGACGGGTCATCGTCGGCACCTGATCAAGCGCTACCCCGCCGCCGACGGAGGGTGGGTCGTGATCGAGCTGGTCGGGCGGTTGCAGAAACGTCCGTTGCGCGGTCCGTACCACGTGCTCACCAAGGACCGGACGACGTCGTGAGCGAGCACACCGCCGAGATTGACGCGCCTGTGCACGGCATCGACCGTTACACCGGCGACCACCTGTGCGGCGCACCGAACGGTCTGGGCACCGATGCCCTCACTCCGTCCATGCCGATCACTTGCGAGCCCTGCCGGGCTGCGTGGCCGGATCGCCGCGAGGGCGACTGCTGGTTGTGCCAGCACCCGGTTTGGGGGCCGCTCTGCGCGTCGTGCGGGTGCCTTGCGCACTACCCGCCGTGGCCCGACGCCCGCGTCATTCCGCCCGGATCGGGCAGCTAGTCCCGCGGGGGCGGCAACGGTTCTCGGGAACCGTTGCCCGACGGCACGAAAGCAACCTGCCCGCACCCGTCGTCGACACACACCTCGACCAGCTCCGCACCCTCCCCGAGAACCACCTCACCAGGCGACCAGTCGTGCACATGCGACACGGCTCCGTCGCCGTTTCCATTCCGAGGCACGCGCGCTAGGTTACGCTCCTGCCATGCCGCAGCGGATCAGCGAAGCCGTCAAGACATCCGCGACCCCCGTCGCAGACAAGCCGGGGCGGTTCCTGATCAAGCTGATCGACGCCGGGTGGGGGTCGTCCGGCTACTACTCCGCCGAGGTTCTCAAGGCCGCGGGCGAGTCGAGCGTGTTCCCGACGGGATTGCACATGTACCTCGACCACCCGACCCGGACCGAGGAGTATGACCGACCCGAGAGGTCGGTCCGCGATCTCGCGGCGGTGCTGTCCGAGGACGCCCGCTATGACGAGGGGCTCAAGGCGCTCGTCGCCGAGGCGTCGGTGTTCCCGTTGTATCGGCCCGTCCTCGACGACATGAAGGACTCGATCGGTGTCTCGATCCGGGCGTACGCCGAGTCGGAGCCGGGGGAGGCCGAGGGCGAACGGGGTCAGGTGATCACCGAGCTCGTCGAGGGCATCAGCACCGATTTCGTAACGCACGCCGGTCGCGGCGGGAAGATCCTTGAGGTCATCGAGTCGGCCCGACCGAAGGTCGGCGAGGCACACCGCAAGGCGGTCGCGGAGACGACCGCGAACGATACGCGGGCGTTGCTCGACGCCGAGCTCGTCGACGCGTACGGCGACGAGGACGTGTGGGTGTACGTCATCGACTTCGACGACGAGACGGTGTGGTTCTGTCAGAACTCGCCAGACTCGCGCGCCACGTACGCGCAGGGTTACACGCTGTCGGGGGCTACCGTGACCCTCGACGGTTCACCGACCGAGGTTCGCCCGGTCACCACGTACGTCCCGGTCGGAGAATCGGGCGATCCACTGAAACAGGAGGACGGCACCATGCCGCAGATCGAGGAGCAGGAGCTCTCTCGTCTCCGCGAGTCCGACCGACGTGTGCAGGAGGCGGAAGCCAAGGCGACCGCCGCCGAGACGCGTGCGACGACCGCGGAGTCCGAGCGAGACGAGGCGCGCGACAAGGTCGCCCGCCACGAGCGGACGTCGACGGTGTCGCGCATCATGCGCGAGTCGCTCGCCGACGACGCTCACAAGGGCATCGAGCTCGACGACTACCAGCGTCGCGGGATTCTCGGTGAGGCCGTGATCAAGGACGGCGTGGTCGACGAGTCCGCGACCCGGACCGCGTTCGACAAGGCGCTCGACAAGATCGGTGAGTCTGCCGCCCCCGCTCGGGTGCGTGGCATGGGCGCCCCGGTCGCGACCGAGTCGAACGGCAACGGGAGCGCGATCCCCGACGACCTCGACCCGCTCGAGGCGATGGATCAGCTCGCGGCGGAGTCGTTCGACGACTTCGGTGGCGACCTGCTCGTGAAGGAGGGCTGACCCGTGGCGACGAACCAGAAGTACGCGCCGTCGCGGACCCGGCACCTCCCCGTCCCCGACGGCACCCTGTCGGGTGCTCCTCTCATGGTCGGCGCGCTCCCCGTGTGCGTGCTCACCGACGAGGGCAAGGGCGGGAACAACGACAACGAAGCCACGTGCGCGCTCGACGGCGCGTGGAAGTTCGCGATCGCCACGACGACAGCCGTCGCCGTCGGCGGGACCATCTACTACGTGACCTCCACGAAGACGCTGACGACGACCTCGAACTCGGGCGCAAACCCCGTGTTCGGCTACGCGATCGAGCCCAAGGGCACGACCGCGGGCGAAGTCATCGCCGTCGAGCTGGCCCAGGTCTGAGGGGATCGAGAACATGAGCAAGCAGACCAAGCGATCCGCTCTCGCGGAAGCTGTCCGAGGCGGGACGTCCGGTTACTCCCGGCGCATGGCGAACGAGGCGTACAAGCGTCGCGTCGCCGGTGTCGCGGAGATGTTCGCCCGTGCGGTGAACGGCGACCGGTACGCCCTGGCCGACTTCCACGGCATCATGGGCGGCACCGGTGCCCGCTCCCGCATGTACGAAGCGTTGTCGACGTCGGACTTCCCGGTCCTGTTCGGCGACTACCTGTCCCGGTCGCTCGCGACCCGGTACGCGCAGGCGGCGCCGGAGTGGCGGATGTTCGCGACGCGTCAGGTGAACCCTGACTTCCGTCCGACCAAGGTGATCGACTTCCTCGGTGGCGGCGCGAAGCTCGACATCGTGCCCGAGCTCGACGAGTACCCCGCTCGCGGGTTCGACGAGTCCGAGTTCGAGACGCTGCTCGGGAAGTACGGAAACCGGTTGCAGTGGTCGTGGGAGATGCAGGTCAACGACGACCTGTCCGCGTTCTCGCGGGCACCGGGCGCCCTGACCCGCGGAGCCACGGCGACGGAGGACTACATCGCGATGTCGGTCGTGGTCGACTCGGCGGGGTTCAACTCCGACCTGTTCGACTCGGTCGACAACAAGCCGTTGACCGCGGCGAACCTCGAGGCCGCGTACCAGTCGATCAGCGATGTCGTGGACGAGGACGGGAACCCGATCGACATCGGCGACCCGGTGCTCCTCGTGCCGCGCGCGTTGGCGCTGACCGCGCAGAACATCCTCAACACGACCGAGATCCGTCGGACCGTGTCGGGGACGGAGTCGCTGACCGTCGGCAACGGGCTCTCGGTGACGCCGAAGCTCGCTGTCTCGCGGTGGTTCACGGCGATCAACAAGGACGCCAACGCGAAGACGTCGTGGGCGCTGCTCCCGGACCCGAACGGTCCCCGTCCTGCGGTGATCGAGACGTTCCTCCGCGGTCACGAGTCGCCCGACCTGCGGGTCAAGGCCGACGCCGGGATGACCCTCGGTGGTCAGACCATCGACCCCGCCGAGGGTTCGTTCGAGCGTGACGACGTGCAGTACCGCGTCCGTCACGTGGTCGGCGGGAACGTCGGGTTCACGGACGCCGTGTACGCGTCCGAGGGCGCCTGACAGGTCACGTGAAGTCGCAGGAGCCCCCGGAGAACGACCAGCGTCCGCGCCGGTCGCTCCGGGGGCTCCTCGCACGTATCGCCCGCAACACCGAACCCCAGCCGCGGAAGCGTCCCGACGACAAGTCCGGTCGACGCGAGGTCCGCGGCGACTGACCAGGAGGCTCCGCCGTGCCGAACACATACGACCTGACGACGGACATCGGTCGACTCCGGCTCCTCCTCAACGACGTCGGCAACGGCGACGGCACCGAGGACGAGGGACACACGTTCGTCCTGTCCGACGAGGAAGTGCAGGCGTACCTCGACCTCGAGGGCGGTGCGATCAAGCTCGCCGCCGCGACCGCGATCGAGACGAACGCCCTGAACGAAGCTCTCGCGTCGAAGGTGATCCGTACGGCGTCGGGTGAGTCGACCGACGGTGCGAAGCTCGCGGACGCGATGCGTGCGTTGGCGAAGTCGCTCCGTGATCAGGTCGTCGCCGGTGAGTCGTCGGAGGGTTACTTCGACATCGTCGACACCGTGCCGTCGTGCTACGGCGAACCGGAGTTGTCGGGGTGGCCCGGAGTGACGTACCCGTGAGGCCGCGTCGCGCGTATGGGCGTCCGGGGACGGCGGTTCTCCCGGAGCGGTGGGCGTTCGAGCATGGTGTCGTGGCGGATGGGTTCGCGTCGGCGACGGTGAACATCCGGGAGGCGGGCGGTACGCCGGGGGACTTCGACGAGACGACCGGCACGACGCCGACGGTCCCGTTCGAGCCGTTCGCCGAGCTGGTCCCCGCCGCGGTCAAGCCGCTCGGCGCCGACCAGTCGATGTCGCCGGGTGTCGTGGTCGCTGGTGACGTCGTGAAGGTGACCGGCTACCTCCTGTCCCTGCCGGTCGGGTTCGAGGGGCTCGACGATCCGTTGCTCGGTGAGGGCGCGCTCGTCGACGTCGTCACGTGCGACGACCCGCTCCTCGAGGGTCGTACGCTGACGGTGACCGACGCTGTCCGGGGGACTGACCGGATGACGCGCGACCTGATCGCCACGGTCAATGACTAGGGGGGTGCGGGATGCGGGTGACGGTTGACGGGTCCGAGGTGCACCAGCTCGCCGACGCGATGGGTCGGCATGTGGCGGCGTTCCCTGGTGAGGCTGTCGGGATCGTCCTCGGTGGCGGGTACGAAGTGGTCGGCGGGGCGATGCTGCTCTGTCCGGTCGACACGGGGAACTTGCGGTCGTCGATCTCGCTCGACGAGGAGAACGGCGGACTCGGATGGATCGTCGGCCCGACCGCGGAGTACGGCGACTATGTCGAGCGGGGCACCTCGCGGATGGGTCCGCAGCCGTACCTCGGTCCGGCGTACGACCAGCGGTTGTCGGGGCTGATCGAGGATCTCGCTGATCGTGCCGTCGAGGGGATGCTCCGGTGACGGCGCTCGTCGCACGGTCGCCGATCACCGACGCCGTCCTGGTCAAGCTCCGCACCCTGTCCGGTGTCACCGTGTACGACGCCGAGGTCCCCGACGACCCGCCGACGATCAGCGTCTCGGACCTGCGGGTCAAGCCGTACGTCGTGCTCTACCCGCTCGGGTCGCAACGTGGGGTCGAGCCGTCGGTTTCCGGCGACGACGGCGACATCCGATACGGCTGTCAAGTCACGTGCGTCGGCGGTCACCGCAAGGACGCCGAGTTCCTCGCGGACCGCGTCGACGCGCTCCTCTACCACTGGACACCCGCGGTCGATGGTGTCGTGTTCGGTCGTTTCGAGCCCCCTGCGGGCTACGATGCGGGATCAGTGAGGCCCGACCTGTCGGTGTCCCCGCCACGGTTTTACATCCCGCTCGACTACCGGTGCCGAGCGACTCGATAGGAGCTGGTGACCAATGGATTTCGTGAACGTGTGGAGCAAGGCGACGGGTCGCAAGCACTCGGTTCCGCGGCACTACCTCGACAACCCGTTCCTGATGCTGCCGTTCCGACGTACGGAGCCGAAGGGCGGAGCCGTGGTCGACGAGACGACGCCGTCGGACGGGTGGACGATCGCGCAGCTCCGCGCCCACGCGAAGTCGAACCACGTCGACCTGACCGGCGCCCGGTCGAAGCCTGCGATCCTCGACCGGATCCGCGCCGCCGCTGCTCCGCACGTCGACACCATGTCGTCGGTGCCCAACACCGACGCACCCGAAGTTTCGTCCGACACCGTGTCGGGCGAGTGATTCGCCCGCCGAGGGCGAGTAGGAGGTTCCACCATGCCGAAGTCACTCGGCGACGGACACGAGAAGATCACGCTCCTCACCGACGCGCCGGTCGACCCGTCGACCCCGACCGATGACGAGCTGAACGCGGGGCTCGACATTCAAGACAACGTCCTGTTGTCGGACTACGTGTTCTCCGCGACCGACTCCGACAAGATCAGCGAACCGGCTGTCGGTGACGTCGAGAACCAGAACGCGCTCGGTCGGTCGAACTACCAAGCCGCGATGACGTTCTTCCGGATGTTCAACGAGACGACTCACGTCGTCGACCCGACGGAGGACGCCGGATACCAGGCGGTCAAGGTCAAGGGAACGCGCGTGTGGGTCTACACCCGCAAGAACGGCAAGCTCGCTTCCGCCGATTGGGCGGCAGCGGACGAGGGTCGACTCGGGATGGAGCTGCTCTCCGACACGCCGCAGGCGCCGTCGGACGCGGGTGGCTACATCAAGAACCGCGTCGTCTTCGAGCCGCAGGCGGGGTGGCCCGGATTCACGGTGACCGCCGCTCCCTGATCGGTTCGGTTGTGGTCGGTCCCGTGCTCCCGTGAAGCGGGGACCGACCCTCAACCCGTGACGGGCGTGAGTCCTCGAGTCGCTCCGCCCGTCACGGCGTACGCCTAGACTCGACCCACCAGCTCGACTCGACCGACTCGAAAGGCACCAGCCATGCAGATGCACATCGAATTTCGCCCCGATGGGACAGCGAAGATCGAAGTCGACGGACACGACATTTCCAAACACGTCCGCCGTCACGATTTCTCAATCGTTCCGCACCCGGATCCAGACTCCCAGCGGTGGCTCGTGAACCTCACCCTCATGCCAACGCGGTTGCTCGTCGATGGTGAGCTTGTCGACCCGCCGCAGGAGTTGACCGCGTTCCTCGGATCTCACCTCGACCAGCAGAACGGAACCCAGCCATGACCGCTACACACCCGCTCGGAGACATCGACGCCGCCGCCGACATTCCCGACACGAAGTCGATCGTCGACGACGTTTTCGACCTCGACGAGTTCCTGTCCGCCGACGTACGGCTCCCCGAGCGGTCGTTCCGACTGTTCCGTCGCCCCGACCTTGAGGCGACAATCAACGACCTCACCGCGGAGCTTGACTCCCTGCTCGACGCCCACGGTCGCGATCTCGCCCGCGTGGCACGAGGCGGGAAGCCTGCCGAGGCCGCGGTCGGCGACGGGGACGACGGCGCCGCGCGCACGGATGACGAGCGGACGGCGGGCGTGGTGTCTGCCGAGCTGCTCAAGGTGCAACGCGCGTACTTCCAGCACTCCTCGACGATCCGGCTCCGGGCGATGGACGACGTCGCGTGGCAGGCGTTCGACGCGAAGTGGGGAAAGGCGTTCCGCGACACGAACGTCGCCGAGGGTGAGCAGTACCCACCCGAAGCGATCGCGGCCCTCATCGACGCGACCACAGTCGGGAAGTCCCACATTCCGAGCGACAAGGTCGCCGGGTTCCGCGCACGTGTCGGGTCGACGGTGATCACCGAGCTCGCGCGGGACGCGTGGCAGGTCAACACTCAATCCGGGGTGAGTATCCCAAAATCGTTGATCTCCTCGCTCGCGACGAGTCGTGGTCCGCTCGGGTAGAGCTCGAGGAGTGCGAGCGTCTCGGCGTCTCGCCGTCGTACTTCCGGGGACGCCGGTCGGTCACGACCTATCTGTACGACGACCCGCAGCACCCCGACCGCGTAACGCGGACGATCGCGGCGTCGTCGTGGTCGCAGGAGGATCGGGCGCTCATCCTTGCGTGGAGGCTCTACCGGGAGTCGTTGTGTCCGGACTGCCGTCAACCACGCGCGATCGCATGGCACCCCGACATGGACGGGTGGTACGAGGTCGATCTCGTCGAGTGCTACGCGTGCTCCGCCGTAGACTCCCGCATGGCATCGGAGAAGGGCCAGGATCACACCGAGCCGAAGGTGTTTCCGATGGTCCGCGACACCCGCGACTATTCGGTCAAGCCGCTTCCGCCGTTGCCGACGAAACGTAAGGGAGACTAGCCCGCATGAGTCAGGCGCAGATCCGGTCGGTGACCGTCCGGTTCGACGCCGACATCGCGTCCTATCTGGCTAAGGCCGAGCTCGTCCGGAAGGCGACCGACCACGCCGTCCCCGACAGTCGAAACATCACGGCGTCGAACCAGGCACTCAAGACGACGGAGACGCGGCTCGATGGGGTCGCCCGGTCCGGCACCCGTGCCACGACGACGACGCGGGCGCTCGGGCGTGAGGTCGACTCGACGTCGCGGAAGTTCGACAACGGTGCGAAGTCGATCGACCGCTACTCGGGGCGACTCGGGGTGTTCCTCGATATCGCGCTCGGCATCGGTCCGGCGCTGATCCCGATCGTCGCCGAAGCGATCCCCCTGACCGCCGCACTCGGCGCGAACCTCACGTTCGTCGCGGCAGGCGGAGGGACCGCGGTCCTCGCGTTGCATGGTGTCGGCGACGCCTTGACGGCGATGAACAAATACGCCCTCGAGCCGACCGACGCGAACCTCGAGGCCCTACACCAAAAGCTCGACAAGCTCCCACCGTCCGCGCAACGGCTGGTGTTGCAGCTCCACCGACTGATTCCCGAATTCCAAGCGTTGCAGCGGTCCGCGGCTGACGGGTTCCTCCCTGGTCTGTCGGCGGGCATCCGGTCCGCCGCTGACGACCTGCCGCTCCTTGAGCGGTTGCTCCACGGGGTAGGGCTCGAGCTAGGCGACCTGGCCCGCGACACCGGTCGGTCGCTGTCGTCGGATCGGTGGCGCCCGTTCCTCCGGTTCGTCGGCAGGGAGGCGCCCCCCGCGCTCGACGACATGGCCCGGTCTGTCGGTCACGTGACCCACGGGCTCGCCGAGCTGATCATCGGGTTCGACCCCCTGACCGACGACATCGACCAAGGGATCCTGAATCTCGCGAAAGACTTTGACCGTTGGGCGACGTCGGTTCGCCGGACCAAGGACTTTCAGGCGTTCCTCGACTACCTCCGCGAGAACGGGCCGCGGGTGGTCGAGCTCCTCGGTCAGACCGGCAAGACGCTCGTCGATGTGGCGACGGCGGTCGCTCCGCTCGGTGGCCCGACGATCGACGTTCTGACCACTCTCCTCGAGGTGATCTCGGGGATCGCGAACTCCGACCTCGGGACGCCGTTGTTCGGGGCGCTGGTCGCGCTCCGGTTGTTCACGCGGGTCGCGCAGCTCGCCGGAGTGCAGGTCGAGGGGTCGTTCCTCGGTATGGCTCGGGCGCCGGGTCAGATGGGGACGAAGCTCGGGACGTTGACCGAGCAAACGACCCGTTGGTCGCGGACGACGATCGCCGACATTCAGGCCGTGACACGGGCGTACGCGTTGGCTGGTCGCGCGTCGTTCACCAACCCGTCCCGATCTGTGGCGATGTCGCAAGAGCGTCTCCGCTCTCGGGCAGGGACGGCGCTCAAGGGTGGCGCGGCGGCGGCGGGGATCGCGTTCGTAGCTTCCGGGGCGTCCGACGAGCTCGGGGTAACGAACGCGGCGTCGTTGGCGCTGGCGGGTTCCCTGGCGGGTCCGTTCGGTGCGGCTGTCGGCGGCGCGATCGGTCTGACGATCGACCTGTCCCATGCGAACGACGACCTCGTCGACTCCCTGAATCGGGCGAAGCAAGCGAGCGACGGCGCGAGCACGTCGATCGACTTCTCGTCGCAGTCGAAGTCGATCGACGACCTCCGGAAGTCGACCGCGGCGTACACCGGCGAATTGCAGGATGCGTGGACGCCGGGAGGGACGCGGAACCCCGTCGAGCTGACCAAGCAAGGGCTCACGGCAATCGGGGACCTGTTCACCAACACGTCGAAGGAAGCCGGGGACGCGGTCGTCGACTTGCAGCGAACCCAGGACAACGCCCGGACCGCGTTCGGGTCACTGTTCGAGGGGCTCGGCGGACGGACCACCGGCGCGGGCGGGTCGTCGCTGGTCACCACGACCGCCCAATTGCAGCAGACCGCGAACCGTGCACAACCGGCGATGTTGGCGCTCGGGATCAGCGTCGACGACCTCGAGCAAGCCGCCGCACGTGGGGATGGGTCGCTGCAAAAGCTGGTCGATCAGATCGTCCGGTACACGAACCGGGCCGACTCGGTGTCGGCGCGGACCGACGCCGTCGCGAACGCGATTGCCGACATGGGCGACGAGTCGCTGACCACCGAGCAGCGCGTCGACGCCCTGACGTCGTCACTCGACTCCCTGATCGACCCGATCCTGAATCTCGGTCAGGCCCGCGACGCGTTCCACCAGGGGCTAAACGACCTCGACGACGCCCTCGCGAAAAACCACCGTGTCCTGACCGGCAACACCGACGCGGCGATCCAGAACCGCAACGCGATCCGTGCTCAGGTGACCAACCTCAAGGGGCTCATCGAGGCGCAGGCTAACGCCGGTGTCCCCGCGGGGAAGATGACGCAGGCGCTTAAGGATGGACGTCAGGCGATCTTGGATCAGGCCGACGCCGCGGGTCTGAATCGCAAGGAAGTCGAGCAGATGCTCGAGAAAATGAACCTGACGCCGAAGCTGATCAAAACGACGATGTCGCTGCTCGGCACGGAGCAGTCACTCAGCGAGCTCGGGAAGATCAACCGCGCGTTGCTCGGGCTACGCGATCGGGTGATTCACGTTCGGGTCGTCGGATCCCGTGAGGGTGACGTCACTCGGTCGACGGGCGGGCGGACGTTGACCGGTGCGGATGGGTTGACGGTCCCTGGCCCGCGGCTCCCGTACGGCGACAAGACGCTGGTGTTCGCGGCTCCGGGCGAAGAGATCATCAGTAACCGGCGCGGGCAGGCTGACAAGTTCCGTCGTGACCGTGCAATGGGTCGGATCCCGGCGTACGCCGACGGCGGCACCGTGGGCCGTTGGGGCACCCCGGCGACCCCGAGTCCGTCGTCGGGCTCCGGGGGCGCCCTAGGCCCTCTCAGCGTCTCAGGGACGCTCGATACGCCGTGGGGTCCGGCGACAATTCACGGGATCGCCCGAGAGGTGGCACGCGACGTGTACCACACCGAACGCGCAGCGGATGACAGGTTCGAGGAGGCGCGGTCGTGATCATCAACCCGACGTCGGGTTCCGACACGTGGATCGACGAGGACCACCCGAACCGTCCGCACGCGTCGGGGAACACGATCCGGTTGCAGGCGTCGGAGCGGAAGGGCGGGATCCACATCCCTCTGACCAACATCCGCGGGCTCGTGGTCACCTCCGCTGTCCTGATCGGACGGGTCAAGGCTGGTTTCGTGGCCCAGCACGTGACCGCACACCTCCCCATCGAGAAGTGGAAGACACAGAAAACGACTTGGAACCACGCGCCGGACCTCGGGATGTCGGTGACGACGATCCTGTCGGGTTCGTTCTCCGACGGCGACGCGGTTGAGCTCGACATCCTCGAGATCGCGACGGCGGTCGCGGACGGGTCGGCGACCTGGCGGGGTCTGTTCCTCACCACGAACGCGACCGGCGACGACGAGTCGTTGTGGTACGCGTTCGACTCGGGAAAGCCGTCGTGGGAGCTGCTGATCGAGGCGGTCGACCCGGTCGAGCAGCCGACCGAGTTGCACCCTTCGGGCGACTACATCGGCACCCCGACACCTAACCTGTCGTGGCGCCCCACCCAGCTCGGCGGGTCGGCGGCAGCGATGGGGGGGTTCCAGATCCAAGCGGACCCGGACGCCGACGAGGTGTCGCCCGCGTTCGACACCGGATGGGTTACCGGCGTGCAGCCGTTCTATCCGCTCGCCGACGACGGCGACTGGACCGACCTGACCGTCGGTGGGGTCCTGCGGTGGCGGGTGCGGTCCCGTGACGCGTCGGGGGTGAATGAGTCGGAGTGGTCGGACTGGACTGACGCGTCGGAGTATCAGGCGATGCCGGTCCTGGTGGTCGACTCCCCGACGGGTGGTGTGATCGGCGACTCGACCCCGATCTTGGAAGCTCACATGACCGGGGAGACGATGACGACGTGGCGGGCTCGGGTGCTCGACGCGGGGCTCGAGACGTTGTGGGACTCCGGTCTGCGGGATGGTCCGTTCGAGATCGAGGTCCCGTTCCGTGACCCCGACACGAAGCGTCGGATCCTCAAGCATGACGACGCGTCGTACCGGGTCGACCTGCGGGCGTGGGGTACGCGGGCGCGGGCCGACATGATCGGGTTCCCGTCGTACGTGCGGCAGGTCGTCGACGTCACCTACGACGACGACCTCGGGGTGACCGCGCCGGACTCCCTGACCGTCGCGTCGGTCGCGACCGGCGACCCGCGGCTCCTGTTCACCTGGCACCGGTCGACCGCCGCCGATGCGTGGCTGATCTTCCGCGACGACGAGATCGTCGCACGTCTCGACTCCGACGACGTGACCGTCGTGTCGGGCACCTACTCATGGACCGACTACGGGCTGTCGCAGCCGTACAACTCCCACGAGTGGAAGGTCCGCGCGGTCGACGACGGCGACCGGTCCGCCGCGTCGAACACGGTCACGTACACCACCAAGCCGCGGGGGTTCTGGCTGATCCCGGTCGACCTCGACATCGACCCGATTGTTCTCAAGGGCGTCGCGTCGCTCGACCAGTTCGGACGGGCCGACCGGGTCGCGACGTACCAGCCACCGGCGACGGGGTTCGACGTGAACATCTACTACTCACAGGAGGGGGTGTCGGGACAGTTCGACGGCACCATCGCCGACGAAGCGGGTCTGACGCGCCACGCCCTCGCCGACGCCCGTCGGATCAACAATCTCGCCGAGCACACTGGCGCGACCGTGCAGCTCGTGTGGGCGAACATGTCGATCCCCGCCGAGTTGACCAACCTCGCCGCGCTCCCGCACTCGACGTTCGACGACGCGAACCGTCGGCAGCGGGTGACGTTCACGTTCAAGCAGAACGGCGACTAGGCCGTGAAGTATGCGAACCTCACCCCCGACGAGCGCGACGTGTACGACCGCGCGGTCCTGCGGTCCCACCGTCGCCGGATCGAGGTGCGGATCTTCACCCTCGACGACGAGTTCGTGCAGTCGTTGACGCCGCGGTTCCTGTCCGGCGAGGTGACCATCGACACTGAGTCGTCGCCGTCGCGGGTCGCGACGTTCGACATCATCGAGCCGACGCGGTCGCTGGTGTTCGAGCCGGACGAGCCGGGTGAGGCGTCGATGCACCGGAAGTTCAAGATCCAGCTTGTCGACTCGCGGCAGATCATGGAACTCGACGGCGAGTGGGTCGAGGAGGTCGTGCAGTACGGGCCGATTTGGGACTTCGGTCGCGACGGTCCGGTCGTGCACCTCGAGGTCGACGGCACCGACCGACTGACGATGGGCACCGTCCGCAAGGGCCACGCGTGGCTCCGGCGTACGAAGATGACCGACATCATCGTCAAGCTCCTCCGGGCGGCGGGGTCGCGGGACAACCGGATCCCCGACCTCGCGCAGCGGACCAAGGTGCACGTTCACGTCGGCGTGACCCGCAAGGACGGCGGCGACGATGACGACGGCGACGGGAAGGGCAAGGGGAAGGGCAAGAGGAAGGTCCGCAAGGTCCGCGGGTTCACCACCCACCGCACCGACACCTATCTCGGAAAGGCGACCCACCTCGCGACGGCGCTCGACCGACACCTCTACCCCGACGCCGGGGGGACGTTCCGGCTCGACAAGCCACGGCAGCGGCCCACGCACCACCTGACGCGGTGGGCGCTCCTCGGTGACCCGCAGGTCGCACGGTCGACCCGTGAGGGTCCGAACGCGTGGGTCGTGCTCGGCGGGAAGCCGAAGGGGTCGAAACGTCGGGTCACGTCGGGGCTCGTGCAGCTCCCACCAGGGCACCCGCTCGACGAGGACAAACTCGCGTGGCACGACGAGCCGTTCCGGGTGCTCGCCGAGGACACCAACCCCCACATCCGATCCAAGAAACGCGCGCGGGCGATCGCCGTACGCCGCCGCGACCGTGCGATGCGAGTCCTGGTCGACGTGTCGATCGACTGCCTACCGATCCCGCACCTCATCCGCCGCGAGCGCGACATGGTGTCCGCCGACGCGCCGTGGGGTATCGCGCACCTGACGATGCGTCAGGTGACTTACCCGCTCGGACCGGACGCGGCGGCGATGACGATCGGCGCGGTCCGTCGGTCGGTGCCGCGTCGTCGCATGGGTTCGCGGGGTGTCGCGTGACCACGATCGGGCGGATCATCGGCGGCGCCCCCGAGACGAGCTACTACGGGTCGGTGGTGACCGCGGCGGCAGGCATCGGGGACACGGTGTTGCACGTCGACGACGTCGGCGACTTCGACGAGGACGCGCCACTGAACAACGGTCGATTGATCGTGGGCGCGCTCCTCGACGCCGACGGTGTGCTCGACGTCTCCGGCGCGACACTGCTCCCCTATCTCACGTGCGACGACGACGCCGGGACGGTCACCCTCGCCGACGGACTGACCGAGGCCCTCGAGGTTGGCGACGTGGTCTACCTCTACGATCCCGCGACCGAGGACGCCGTCGCGGACGCGATCGTGTACGTCGAGATCGAGGGACAGGATCTCGGCGGCGACGCCCTCCCCGCGGTCGTGTCGTACGGGGTCCTCGGGAAGATCGGCGACACCGACGACGACGCGAACGGTCAGGTCGTCACGCTCGAGGAGGACGAGGACGGGCAACTCACCGTCACCGATGTCCACGGCACCGACAAGCCGGGGCGGGAGGTCCACTTCGACCAGGACGGCGTCGTCGTCGAGAGTTCGGGCGCCGTGGTCGTGCAGCTCACGCACCGCCCGATGCTCAACTCCGAGCACGTGTATTGGAACGGGGTCTACCAGCCGGGGATCGTGTGGTCGCGCGACGGGTTCGTGCTCACCGTCCCCGACGACGACGGACTGTTCGAGATCGGCGACCGGGTCGACGTCGAGTACGCGTGGATCGACCCGGAGCGGAACGACGCGATCGCGTTGCCGTGCGACGAGTGGTACGACGTCGACCTGTCCACGGCGACGATGTTCCTCAACGGCGACGGGAACCCGTACGGCATATTCGAGGATGGTGTTATCCACGGGATCGAAGTCGAGGGAACCCCGCAATATCCGGAGTTTTACTTCCACCGAATCCGAATCAACCCGACTAAACCGCTCCTGATCGAAGCGACTTACGACCCCGATTCGCCGCACGATATCGGAGGACGTCTCATTATCCTTTCGGGGTTCCGGCCCGGTCACGAGCAGGACGACTGGAATAACGGCGAGGCGTACGGGAACCTCTACGACGGGTGGATGGGGCTGACCAGCGACACGCAAGAGATCCTCACCGGTCCCGGACTGGTCCGATGGAACGACCCCGACGTCGGCGTCCCCGAGGGGTACACGGTGTTGGCCGTCGAGTCCGACCGCGTCGGCGCGCTCTCCCGGCTCCGGGTCAAGCAGATCTGCACCACCTCGACCGAGTGCCTCATCCCCGGCGACGTCTACACGAACGGCACGATCCACGGGACCGGCGTCGGCGGGAACCTATGGGCCGAGGACCCCGCCACCGACACCAGCGGCGACACCACCGGCGCGACCCTCGTCGACTCGGGGTCGACCAAGAACGCGCACGGATGGATCCCCGCCCTCTCCGCCGACCCCGAGTCGGTCGTCGGCGGTGTGCTCAAGTTCTACGGCGCAGCTCACGACACGGGCGACACCGGTGATCCGACCAAGGCGTACGTCGCGTTCCAGATCGGGTTTACGGGCGGATCCCCTGGCAGCTTGGCACCGTTCACGGATCTCGAAATGACGATCGAGCTCCCCAACGACCCGACGCTGACGCCGGTGTACCGCGAGTTCCCCCTGTCGACGATCCTCGACCCGACGTTGCCGGAGGTGTGGGCCAGGCTCACGCGCACCGACCCCGGTCACACCGGGCCGAGGTGTCTGCGGTTCGTGACCAACGGGTTCGAGACGCCCGACAACGACGGGACGTTGACCGTCGACGTATGGTCGGCGCGGATCTGTCTTGAGTACGTGGAGGGTGGTTTGTGATGTCGTCACCGATCCGGCTCCCCGAGCACACCATCCGCCCTGCCGACACGGACGCGACTCTCGTGACCAAGAACGGGCGCGCGACGTGGGAGACTTCCGCCAACGTCGCGTTTCGTGAGGTGCTCATGGCATCAGGGGTCACCAGCCCGCCCGAGCCGCTCGAATCGTCCGACGGGACAGACTGGCTCTACGGATACGGAGGTGGCGGGTCGTGAGGGCCGAAGACAACCGTTTCCCGTACGTCACCGTCACCCCCGACGCCGGGGCGCCGTCGGTCGCACCGGACACCGACGATCACCGGATGTTCGTCGACAACACCGAGGACGTCCCGCTCCTCAAAACGATCGACACCACCAGCCAAGAACATCCGCATTGGCCGGTCTACGTGATCCCCAACGGCGGCACACCACCCGCGGGGCTACACCCGAAAACCATCATCCTCGAGGAAGGCCCGTAGTCATGTCACAAGCGATGTTCGAGGTGACCGCAGTCGCGACCGGCGAGGTCCGCGACGCCGACGGGAACCTCCTGACGACCGTTCACGGCAAGTCGGAGACGATCCAAGTTCCCGCGTCCGAACTGGCGAAGCACACCGACGAGCAGCTCCGCGCCGCGGGGCTCGACGACACGACGATCGAGCAGATCAGGAAAGAGGCGAACCGGTGAGTCCGAAGACAGACGAAGCCGTCGAGGAGCGACCGCGGTTCGCGTCGTCCGACGAGGCGCTCGAGAACGTGACCAAGGTCGCGACCATCCGTGCGGGCGTCGTCGAGCAGCTCGCGCACCTCGACGGACGGCTCGAGGAAGCGATCGCGGACGCGGTCGCGGCGGGTGCGACGAAGACCGAAGCCAAGGCGGCAGCGAAGGGGGCTGACCGATGACGGTCGGTGTTGCGTCGGCGATCGCCGATGCGTGGTTGGACGTTCTCGACGACCCGTGGGTCAAGCTCCACACCGCCGACCCCGGCGCGTCCGGTGCGACGGCGGCGGCGGCGGGCGACACGTCCCGGAAGCAATGCACGACAGGCGCGTCGTCGGGTGGCACGAAGTCGTCCTCCGGCAGTACCGGGCCGTGGACGAACGGCGGCACCTCGGAGACGCTGTCACACATCAGCTTGTGGTCGGCGTCGACGGCGGGCACGTTCTGGCGGTCGATCGCCCTGTCCGCGTCGCAGGCGTGGGCATCGGGTAACACGTTCACCCTCACGTCGCTCACCCTGACTGTCACCCCCATCGCAGCCTGACGGCTCCGGTTAGGACCGGGCCATGAGTTACGACAGTGTCCTCGCCGGTCTAGGCGTCGTCGGCGATTGGAAGCTCGACGACGCATCGGGCACCGTCGCCGCCGCCACCGTCGGCAGCAACGGCACATACGCCGCCGCGGGCGGGATCACCTACTCGCAAGCCGGACTCCTCAACGACGGCGGGACGTCGGTCCTGTTCGACGGCAACACCGCCGAGGTTGTCGTTCCCACGACCGGGATCCTCGGGACCGCAGGCGCGGTCGCGTTTTGGTGCAAGACAGCTGACGCGGTCATGTGCCGCGACTCGGTCACCAGCACCGCGGGATGGTTGGTCGCGAGCAACGGCGCAAGCCTCTCGACGCGAGCGAACGTCAACACCAGCCGCGCGTCGCCCGTCGCATCGTCGGCGGTCAACGACAACGTGCGGCACCTGTTCGTCCTCACCACCGACGGGACGACGGTCACCCTCTATATGGACGGCGTGCAGGTCGACCAATACACACAGGCGGCGGCGTTCTCGACGATCCATTCGCCCTTGCGGTTCGGACGGTCCGGCACCAACACCGGCACGACGAATTTCTACGCGGGCGGGTACGACCGGATCACCCTGTTCAATGCGAACCTGTCGCCGACCGACGTCGCGGACATGTGGGCCGCAGGGATCGCGACCGTCACCGCGACCGGCGCGCACACCGCAGGCGCCACCGCGACCGGCGTCGTCGGGAAGTCCGCCACCGCCACCGGCGCCCACACGTCGGGAGCCACCGCCGCAGGGGTCGCCGACGCGGCAGCTACCGCGACCGGCGCGCACACCGCGGGGGCGTCCGCGTCCGGCACGGTCGTCGCCGGACTCTCGGGCGACGCGACCGGCGCACACACCGCAGGGGGAACCGCAGGCGGGGTCGTCGCAGGCGAACGGGACGCGACCGGCGCCCACACCGCAGGCGCTACAGCGGACGGCGCAGCGGGCAAATCGGCGACCGCGACCGGCGCCCACACGTCCGGGGCGACCGCCGCGGGCGCGTTGGGTCGCGTCGCTTCCGCGACCGGAGCTCACACGTCCGGCGCGACCGCGGACGGCACCGTCGGCACCGGAGGCGGCGGCGGGACCACGATCCAACTCGCCGACGGGACCACCCTCACCGTCGTCGGGTACGCCGACGGATCGAAAACACTCACCGTGCTCGGCTGGCTCGACGCCGACGGAACCACGATCCACCCGTTCACCTGACCCCGTGTCGGCACCGTAGGTTCGGACAGCGACCAGTGATCAGGGTTACCGTGTCGGGGTGGAGGGACCACACACCATCGGGGGAAACGAAGGGGTTAGCGTGAGCTGGGACACGCTACGCGACGTCCTGATCGTGGCGGTGCTACTCCCGTTGCTCGTCTTCCAAGTCGTCGGGCCGCAGAACGCGGGTATCATTACGATCCTGATCGGCGGACTACTCACCCCGGCAGCCTTTCGCATTGACGTCGCCCGTCGCGAGCAGAAGCAAAAGGACGACGGATGATGCTCCACCTGGCTAATCGACACGCCGTCCTGATCTGCTGGCTCATCCTGGTCGTCTCCGCTGCGATCATCGTCTCGGCTTTTACGGGAAAGTGGGTCCACTGATGCCGCACCGCTACGTCGCTCGCAAGCTGGTCGCGTTCTGGGGATACCTCGGTCGGCACAACACGATCACGACCCTCGCCGTCGTCGCCGTCGTGGCCGTGCCGGGATACCTCAAGTTGCAGGCGCAAGCCGACGAGAACACCCGACAGGGCGAGTGCAATACCCAGGCGTGGTCGCTGGTCGCCGCGCTGATCACCGCCGATAACGGGCCGTGGGACGTGACGAACGTCGTCCTCTCGCAGCAAGCCGACCAAGGCGACTATTCAAAGCTCCGGCGTACCGTCCGGATCCGGGCGGAGCTGTCCGACAACTTTTCGCGGGCGCTGACCAACGCCGCCGCCGAATGTGGTCGACCACTCCCCCTGCCGATCGACATCCCGAAGGCGTTGCAGACACCGCCCGCGACACCCGACGGGGAGTGACCGGGTGCTCACCGAGGGGACTCGCCTGTTCACGATGCTCGTGTCCGGGGTGCTGCTCTACACGAAAGGGATCTTCCTCCAACGGTTCTTTACCTCGTGGCGGGCGCAGCGTGCGGAGGGCGTCGAGAGGCCGTTCGATCTGACCCTGTTCGACGCGGTCATCTATCACACCGGGGTGTCCCTAGTCGTGATCGGGATCGTGATCGGCCAGGTCTATGCCCTGTCCCGCACCTACGCGTTGACGCCCGCGGCCCCGGTGATCCTGCTCGGGCTCCTCGCCCTTGAGGTGGCGGTGTGGCGCGGCGCGCAGAACCTCAACCGGAACCGAGACGCCGACTAGATCAAATACGGTCCCGATGGGCTATTGTGCAATCAACCAGGGAGGTGTACCCCATGCGCAACCTGATCGTCGCTGTCCTGATCACCGCGACAACTCTCGTCGGATCTCCACCCGCCCATGCGGACGACCGCCCCTGCGGAACGCATGACGAGTGGGATCAGGTCGACGTATTTATGACCCGCGGCACGGTCGCCGACATCATCGGTTCGACCGGGTCGTTCCTCTCCGACAACGGCGACGTGACCCGCCGCGCGTACAATCTGTGTTGGACGTCGGACAGCGGTGTCGTCCGGTACGACGACCAGTCGGGGCTCTCGATCGGGAAGTCGATCCGCGACCTCAACTAGCGACGGTCCCGATTAGCGGGGGTGTCCGGGCGTAGGCTCACCGGTGGGAGCAACCAGCCACACCGAGGGAGCAACGATGCGCGACCAGCCTGTCGCCGACGTGACGTACGGCGACGGTCACCAGTCCGGACGGTTCGACGCGACCGACGTCGAGGATCGCGCGATGGTCGACCAGCTCACGTCGAAGTGTTCCGTCGCGGTCGTGACCGAGGGGATCGGGCTCGCCCGTCACTTCCCCGCAGGGTGGGGGGTGGTCGGTCGGGAGACGATCATCGCGTTCGACTCCGACGTGTGGGAGCTCCTCGAGCATGACATCGAGTCCGTCCGCACCCCCGCATGGAAACGGGGAGTCTCGAACCGCGAGTCGGTCGAGTTCACGTGGGCGCTACTCCGCCACCGTGTCACCGGTGCGACGCTCCTGCGGGTCGGCGGGCACCTCCCCGCGCACCTCTACCGCCGCGCGCAGCGTGCCGCGAACCTGGCCGCGCTCCGCGGACTCGGGCCGATCCTCCGCCGACTGATCCGCGACCACACACCCGACGAGGTCGACCTGTCGTGCGACTTCAATCGCGAGCTACGGCTCCGACGGAATCGGGACCTGATCGAACGGTCGGTACGCGGCGTCGGTATGCCGTTGCACCTGATCGTCCCGCCCCGCAGTACCCTCCGGCTCCGCAAGATCGAGGGGTTCGTCGCGACGCGCGGGGTGTGCACCATGCTCGACCGGAGGCGGGGGTACGACCACCGCGGGATCCGGCGTCGTTCCATCATCCGACACCACCACTGAGGAGAACCAGCCATGACCGCAGTAGCCAAGATCCGCGAGCAGCTCGACCCCGCCGACGGGATCACCGACGAGGACATCGAGCGCGCGTACGACGGCGAACCGGCGCCATTCCCCGACCTCGAGGCGCAGGACGACGACGAGGACGACGAGCCCCGCGGGTTCGCCGCGACCCCGCAGGTCGCCGCGTCGAAGGCGCAGCGATGTGCCAACGCGAAGCAACTCCGCGACGATCGCACGTTCGTCGGCGTCGGGTTCTGCCAACGGACCGTGAGGGGTCCGATCCTCGAGATCGACGCCCTCTACCCGACCGCGGCGATCGCCGGACACCACTCCCGCCCCTTCCACCATCAGACCAACCCCGCGACCACTGGCGTACCCCGTGCCGCGATCGGGTTCGCGTTCAACGGCGGCGCCGGACACACGTGGCTCGAGCTCGGCGCCGAGCTGGTGTCGACAACCGACTTCCACGAGAACGGGTTTTGCGGGATCGCACGCCGGTCCCGGATGCTCGAGTGGTGCGGCGCCGACGAGTGGGGATGGGGCGAGACGGACAACGACGTCGACGTGTGGCCGGAGGCTCCGAAGCCCCCCGCCCCCGACCCGTTCGTCACGTGGCCGTGGGATCGTCGGGTCGAGTTCCTCCGCAACGAAGCTCGCCGCGAACTCCGCGACGGGCACCCGGTCATCGCGCGTCAACTTGAGGCGTGGGCCGACAAGATCGCAGCCCGCCACCGCGGCGGGCGCAAGTAGAAGGGCAGTCACCATGATCGGAAGCGACGCCGTACGCCGAGCCGTACGGACGTTCTTGATCGCGTTCGTCGGGATCGCCGTACCGGGGTTCCTCGGGTTCCTCAACGACGTCACCGCGTGGGCGTCGACCAACGGGCAACGCGGGTTCCCCGACGCGCACAACCTGTCGTTTCTCCTCGTCTCGGCGGCGTCGGCAGGGATGATCGCGGTCCTCAATCTCGTGTGGGTGCTGATCGAGGACAAGTCGGGCCATGCGCTCCTGCGGACCCCGACCCCTCCGGCTCCTCCGGGTGGCTGACGTGTCGACCATTCCCGCAGCCGTCACGACAGCGATCGAGGACGCCCTCGACGCGGCTCACTCCGCGGGGTACGACCTCGGACGGTCCGACCAGGCAGCCGACGACCGTACGGCGTACGCCGCCCTCGAGGCCGAGTTCGCGGCGTACCGGGAACGGAACCCCGAGACACCGCCACCGCCCGCGCGGACCGTGTTCTCGGTCTACGCCGGACCCGCCACCAAGGGCGGCTCCGGACAGACCTCCACCACCCGAGCGCGCGTGTGCAAGGCGTTCGGGATCCCCGAGCCCCTTCCTGTCGACCGGGTCTACTCCTCGACCGACTTCGGCAAGGCCGCGAGCTGTCCGTCGCCACACGTCGCGGTGTCGTACGGACAGGTCGTCGCCCTGGCCCGCGGCACGTCGACTGTGATCAACGCGCTCAAGGCGGAGTTCGAGCAGCTCGCCGTCCGGACGGGTCAGACGTTCGACGTGTCGTGCGACCACGAGGTCGACAGCAAGATCCGGAAGGGCAGTTACACCGCCGCGCAGGTCGAGGACGCTCACGGCGAGTTCGCGTCGATCCTCGACTCGGTCGCGGCGCCCAACCTCCGGCACGCGTTGTGTTGCACGGGCTACGTGTTCCAGCTCGGGCCGTCGGACCCGTCGCACCCCGACCACTACTACGCCGTCGGCGTGTATCAGGTCGGCGCGCTCGACCCGTACTGGTCGAACGGCAAGCGGTCCGTCGACGACGTGTTCGACCCGGCGTTCGCGTGGGTCGGGTCGAAGGGTCTGATCCCGGCGACGTGGGAGACGGGAGTGTCGGTCGACCCGGAGGAACCGGCGTTGACTGTGGCCGAGCTGACGCGTCGGACCGAGGGGATCGCGGACTACTTCGAGCGGAAGCCGGTCGCGTATTCGATGTGGTTCGAGTCGGCGCGGGGGAACAACTACCTCGAGAACACGCCGTCGGCGTTGGCGGTGTGGGCCGAGCGGATGCAAGCTCAGGTCACCGGCTGACACATCCCCAACTTGAGGTGTTGCGGAACGCTGTCGAGCATGGCAGCGTGACAGGTCCCTAGAACCCCGGAGCGGCCCCGCGACACGGTCCCCCTGGTTGCGGGTTCGCGCAAAGAGAACCCCGCCACCTTGGCACCTCCCCCCGATGGTGCCTGGTGGCGGGGTTCTCGCTTTGCACCCCGTTCCCCCCGGTGTGGGGTGCGAGCACAATCATGCCGACGAGGTGGGGTGGTTGTCTCGTGTTCGGCGATTTCTTTACGTTGCCGGATTCCCTTGCACGTTTCCCGGCGTTTCACGTAGGGTTGGGGGACCAGCCACCGAGAGGGAACCAGCCATGACCCGATACGCCCTGATCCTGTCGCCGATCATCGACGACAACCCGCAGCGATCCGACGCCGCGCCGACGTACGAAACCATCACGACCGCGATCAACAACTCGTGGAACGAGGTGTACGACAGCGACGACGGAACCCCCGTCGCGGTGTACGAAGGCGGCGCGTCCGCGCTCCTCGACGCCGAGGAGGTCGCGGCGCTCCTCGACGCACTTGAGGTCGGACTCGACGGCATCGACGACGACACCGTGCACGGCAACGTCGCCGTCGCGCTCGCCCAACTCCGCGCAGCCCTCGCATGACGTACACCATCGGTTCCCTGTTCTCGGGGTACGGCGGACTCGACCTCGGCGTTGAGGCCGCACTCGGACCCGCCCGGATCGCGTGGGTATCCGACGTGTGCAAGGTCGACAAGGACGGCAACGTCGGGCACTACACGCCCCATCGTGGTCCGTGCCGCGTCCTCGCGCACCGCTACCCCGACGCGCCCAACCTCGGCGACATCACGTCCGTCGACTGGTCGACGGTCGAACCCGTCGACGTCCTCACCGGTGGGTCGCCCTGCCAGGATCTCTCGAACGCTGGGAAGCGTGGCGGGATGACCGAGGGAACCCGCTCGAATCTTTGGGTCGCCATGCGTGAGGCGATCGCCCAGCTCCGTCCGAAACTCGTCGTATGGGAGAACGTCCGTGGTGCCTACTCCGCCGCCGCCGATAGCGCGTTGGAACTCGACTCTCGATTGTTGGATCAGGTGCGACGACGACGAGGAGAGCCTGTTCTCCGGGCCCTTGGTCGTGTGGTCGGAGATCTTTCCGACCTCGGGTACGTGGGCGGATGGTACGGCGTCCGAGCTTCCGACGTCGGAGCCGCTCATCAGCGGTTCCGAGTTTTCGTTGTTGCCTACTCCACGGGCGACGAGGGGCGGGTCGAACACGGAGACGGTCGACCTGTTGCCGACGCCGACGAGTCAGGACTCGAGTTCGTCCGGCGGGTCTACGCCGAGCGACGTGACGTTGACGGACGCGACGGTGCGCACCGACATGGGGCGACGAGACAACCCGCGACACTCCTCCCCACCTCAGTAACCGACCCTGCCAGCGCGAACGGTCACGCTCGAAACCTAGGGCGCGAGGCGAAACTCCTCAGCACCCCGCAGGCGCGGGACTGGAAAGGCGAACCCAGCGCGGCCCACGAGAACGGCGGCATCACACGCGACGTACGATTACTCGGAACCCCGACCGCCCGCGACCACAAGGGATCCGGACAGGGCGACCGACTCGCCGAGTCCGCCCGCCGCGGGCAGGTTGAGGGACAGGTCAGACTCCTCCCCACCACCCGCGCCACCGACGGCACGAAAGGCGGACCCAACCAGCGCGGATCATCCGGCGACCTCATGCTCCCGTCCGCTGTCCACCAGCTCGACGACGGCGACGCGCTCCTCCCAACCCCTAACCCGTTCCATAGCGGCAACACCGAGTCGCCTGACGAGTGGCTCCTCCGTCGCGCCGAAGTGCAGGAACGAACCGGCACCCGCCACGGACCGGCCCTCTCCGTCGTCGCCTGGTCGATCCAAGAGGGATTGCCACTCGTGCAAGCCGGGGAGGGACCGCAACGCGTCGAACCCGGCTCCGACAAGTGGGGACCGTATGCCGCCGCAGTCCACCGCGCCGAGCTCGCGTTCGGACGTCCCGCCCCCGACCCGACCGAGGTCGGACCGAAGGGCAACACCCGACTGTCCGCACGGTTCGACGAATGGCACATGGGACTCCCCGACGGATGGGTCACCGACGTCCCCGACATCACGTGGCACGAGGTCGTCAAGTTGTGCGGGAACGGGGTCGTCCCCCGACAGTCCGCCGCCGCCGTCGCTACGTTGCTCCACCATTTCACCAGCCAGTGACCCGTTCCGTTGCGCGTTTCACCGCGTTTCAGTAGACTCGGGTGACCAGCCGAAAGGAACCAGCCATGCCTAGCAGCGAACCGCAGATCGCGGGCTACCCCGACCTCGAGGTGTTCCTCGAGCAGCCGACCCAGCAGCTCCGCGACGAGCTCGAACGGATCGCCGCCGCCGACCGGTTCGACGCGACCATCATCCCGCTAACCGTCGGTCACGCGATCGCGCTCGGACAGTCCGCCGCGACCCGTGACGACCTGCGGGCCGCGATCATCGCCGAACTCGCCGACCGCGGCGACCTCACCACCACGACAGGAGATTGACCAGCCATGACCGACACCACCACCGAGCACCCGACCGAGGACGAGCGGATCGGCGAGACACTCCGCGTACTCCGCGAACGCCGCGGATACAACCGCACTCAGCTCGCCGAACTCATGGGGATCAGCCGACCGCAGCTCTCGAACATCGAGGCCGGTCGACGCAAGCTCGACGAGGTCAACCTCGCCCGTGCCGCGGACGCCCTCGAGGTCCGACCGCTCGCTATCCGTCGACCGGACATCCCGATCGCCGACGACCTCGACTCGTGAGGTTCTGGCAAGTCGCGGAAGGAAGCAACACCGCGCACATCATCGACACCGACCGCCCGTCGTGGCACAACCCCGACGGGTCGCGACGTCGGTGCGGACCTCGGAGCGAGTGCGGTCGATACCCGCAACGCAACGCCGACGGCACGTGGTTTGAAATGTCCGTCGACGACGCCGCGTTCGACCGCGTTGCCCGCCACTACATGCTCCGCGTGTGCCAGGACTGCCGAGACAAGGGGAAGCCCCCGAGTCCGGAGAGTGGGGAACCAGCCAGTCCCCCTCGTCAACGGACCCGAGGGCATCGCCGGACACTCAGGAGCCGAGAACACTCACGAACCAGCCACCGAACTCCGACAGAGAGAATCATGCCATGACCGACCCCCACGAATTCCATCGCAACCGTGCGTCGTTCCGATGGGCGCTCGGCGCCCTGGCCGACGCGCTCGACGAGTTCGAGTTGCCGGTGCCGCAGGAGATCGCGGTGCGGGCCGACTCGGATCGGGTGCACGTGTTCACCGTCGCCGCGGACGCGAGCGCGTGGTGTGACGAGCTGGCGGGGCTCGAGATTGTGGAGCGTGTGCCGTTGTCGGCGAAGTTGCACGGGACGCATGTCGATGCGACTGGTCGTCTCGGTGCGGTGCGGGTCATCGTGACGTGGTACGACCCGGTTCCGCGGGAGCTTCCGCGTCCGGCGCTCACGGTGGTCGAGGAGTAGTTTCCCGATTCCCTTGCGCGTTTCAGGGCGTTTCACGTATCCTGGTCAGACCAGCCAATCAGGAGGAACCACCAGCCATGAGCACCATCGCCGCCACCACCAGTCACCCCGAGGTCGACGAGGCCCGCGTCGCCGCCGACGCGATCGAGTACGCCCGCCGACTCGCCGTCCTCGAACGCGCCGCCACCGTCGACCGCATCGTCGCCGACGAGCGTCGCGCCACCGCGCAGGACAACTTCGACAAGGTCGGACTCCCCCGCGGGCTCGCCCCGTTGGACGCGTTGTGACCGCCCTCCACCACGCCGCCGCCGAGCTCCTGATCGTTGTGTCGGTGGTCGCCCTTATCGTCGGAATCATCCGCACCGCCACCAGCCGAGAGGACCAGCACCGATGACCACCAACACCATCCCCGCCGACCCGCAGGTCGTCGACCAACTCCCGCCCGACGGGATCGAGGCGTGCGAGTCGTGCGGCGGGCACGGGGTCATCCTCCCCGCGTCCGGCGACCCGGCTGACGTCCGCGACTGCTACACGTGCGGCGGCGACGGCGTTCGTTGGGACTACCGATGACCGCCTCCGCCGAGAAGGACGCGCCAGACTGGCAGACGCTCTACGAGAGCACGCGGCGAAACATCGAACGCCTGGCGCGCGAACCAGCGAGGGTGCGGATGCCCGCCGAAATCCGCAGGCTCGATGCGGGCCGCGTCATTCCGCCGGAAGGGGACGCGTCGTGACGTCGCCGCTTCACGCCCGCGACGTCCGCGGGAAAGGCCGCTACTACGGACCCTGTCAGGACGGATGCCCCCTCGGCGTCGACATCGACCCCGACCGGCTCTACATGTCCGTCACCAACGCCCAATCCGTCGTCGCGAAACCTGCCCTCGTCCCCGCCGCCGTCAAGGTCACCGCCGCCGCCGCATGGGACCAGCTACCCCGCATGATCGCCACCTCGCGGCAACCCGACGTCGGGATACCCGCCGACGGCGGACCGAAACCATGCTCGCAGCGGACCGTCGCGACCCGGTGCGGCGAGTGCCGGTTTTGCGTCACGTCGGCGATCAAGAACCAGCACCGCAACGAGTGGGAGACGAAAGCCGACCTCGGGTCCGCAGTCCACTACCACGCCGCCGCGCGGCTCCTCGGTCAACCGTTGCCGCCCGACGAGCAGGTTGAACCTTTCATCCGGCAATATGCGATGTTCCTGCGGGCGATGGGGGTCGACGTCGACCGTGACGTCTACTCGGTGGAGACGACGGTGTTCGACCGCGATCTGATGTTCGCGGGGACGCTCGACGTCGCGGTCGAGCTTCCGGTCGACCCGCTGTCGGGGAAGATCACGCGGGCTCGCCGGTTGTGGCTGATCGACATCAAAACCAGTCTGACGAAGCCTGCCGACACCGTGTACGCCGACCAGCCGTTGCAGCTCGCGGGGCTCCGGTATGCGCCGCGGACGGTCCTGGTCGACGACACCGAGCAGGAGACACCGGAGTACGCCGGGGCGGCGATCCTGAACTTGCGGACCGACGATCATGCGATGATCCCGTTGCCTGCCGACGAGCACGTGAACCAGGCGTTCCGTCATGCGGTCGAGTTGCAACGGTGGTTCCATGACCGCGCTGACGTCAAGGCGTGGGAGAAGATCGACACGCACCCTGTCCCCGAACCAGCCGCCACCACCAGCTAGGAGAACCAGCCATGACGAACACCACCGACGCGCCGACCTGGCGCACCCTCGACACCGAAGGACACCCCATCGCGTACGACGCGAAATCGCAGCGATGGGACCACGAGGACGCCGCCGACGCGACGCACGACATCGAGCCGGAACTCCGGTTCGCCGTCGACGCGACGTGCCCCGGTTGCGACTTCCCTGAGATCGGGTACGCGCCCGGTCGTGCCGTGTTCACGTGCTCGCGGTGTGGGCACGAGCAGACCGACCGTCCGGAGGCGTGACGTGGGAATCAAGCCGTCCGTCATCGCACGACGTCACACCGAAATGGGCCGCATCCGACTCGGCCACAAGGGCGAACGCGGCAACCCGATCAAGCTCGCGACGTTCCGGTTCACCAGCGTCGACGAGCAATACATCCGCGACCTCGCCGCCCTCTACGGCGGCACCCCGCAGCCGTGGCGGAACGGGTCAATCGACGAGTGGGAGGTGTTCACCGAGGCGAAGTCGATCCCGGTCAACGTCCTCAAGGGCGGTGTCTCTCAGTGGCTCGAGACGTGGTCCGGTGGCGGGTGTGTGCACCGGTGCGACGGCGAGGTCATGCAACTCCCCCTCGCGAACCGACCGTGTGCGGAGGACGACACGACGATCGTGATCAAGGAACGCGGGAAGCCTGACCGCCGCGAACGCGCGCACGACGTCGCCCGTCCGACGACCCGCGTGAGCATGATGCTCACCGAGCTTGAGTCGCTCGGCGCGTGGCGGTTGGAGTCCCACGGATGGAACGCCGCCGCCGAGATCCCCGCGATCGCCGAGCTCGCATCGTTCGTCGGCGACCTCGTCCCCGCGACCCTCAACCTCGTTCAACGTCGGTCGGTGTCGAACGGGCAGACCAAGCAGTACGTCGTCCCGGTCCTCGACCTGCGGATCGGTCGGGCGAAGCTCGCCGAGCTGGTGTCGACAATGGCGGGTGTGCCGGAGCTTGAGGCGGGTACGGATCAGGGACGTCGCGCCCTCCCGAGCCCCATGACGGGGGGGAGCGGCGAGGCCGCGTCGTCGGATTCGACCCCCGGCGACGTGGCCGACAACATGCCGGACGACATGGTCGACGCGTACGCCGACGCGTTCGGTGAGGTCGCCGCGTGCCAGGACCGCGACGCCCTCACGGCCCTATGGGCGTCGTTCGTCGCGCAGCACCTCGTCGGCACGCACTCGACCGAGTCGCCGCGCCGCGCGGAGCTGATCGCCGCATGGCAGGCCCGCGCCCGAGAGGTCCCCGAGCACGCCGCCGACGCGCCGCCGCCCGTCGTGCCGGACGAGGACGGGATCGTCGACGCCGACATCGTCGAAGACGGGGACGCTGACGCGGTGTGGCGCGACGTCGTCATGCCCCTCGGCGGCACACTCGGGATGACCCTCGGCGACCTAGAGGACGGG
>Ga0268266_10000680_pt1 | contig 45937 bp, 35 predicted proteins | sample KBSS13metaG_FD_190356 | JGI IMG/M metagenome (GOLD analysis project Ga0268266, IMG submission 190356) | Switchgrass rhizosphere microbial communities from Kellogg Biological Station, Michigan, USA - KBS S1-3 metaG (SPAdes) (version 2) | ecosystem: Host-associated > Plants > Roots > Rhizosphere...
CCTCCCCTCACTTCCCGGTAAACCGCGGCGGCCGTTTCTCCACAAAGCTCGCCACGCCCTCCCGGAAATCGCTCCCCTTCAGCGCGACCTGCATTTCGCGGTTGGCCTCGATGGTGGCTTCCGCCAGCGTCTGGAACGGCACGTCATAGAGCTGGCGCTTGATCACCGAAATCGCGCTGGGCGAGACGAAATCGGCGAGATCGCGCGCATAGGCATAGGTCTGCTCGCGCAACTGGTCCGGCGCATAGAGGCGATTGACCAGCCCGATGCGTAGCGCTTCTTCGCTGCTCACCCGTCGCGCGGACATCAGCAAATCGAGCGCATTGGCATGGCCGACGATGCGCGGCAGCATCCAGCTGATGCCGTGCTCGGCAATCAGCCCGCGCCGCGCAAACGAGGTGGTGAAGACGGTATTGTCAGCGGCAAAACGCAGGTCGCAATACAGCGCATGGACCAGGCCGATGCCGGCAGTGGCGCCGTTCAGCATGCCGATCACGGGTTTCGGGATCGCCGGATAATAGGCATAGCGCGTCTGCCAGTCCGCCCGGCGGTTCATGTCGAACGGTGTGTTCTCGCCGCGCCTGATCTCGCTGGGATTGATAGCCTGCAAGGCATCCATGTCGGCGCCGGCGCAGAAGGCGCGTCCGGCGCCGGTGAGTACGATGACGCGGACATTGTCGTCACCGGCCGCCGTCTCCATCGCCTGGCGTACGTCGCGCTCCATGGTGGCGGTCCACGCATTCATGCGGTCGGGCCGGTTGAGCGTGATGGTCGCGATCTTGTCGCTCACCTCATAGAGAATATGCTGATAAGTCACCGCGATCTCCCTGTCGTTTCTGTCATTGATTTTTCGCGCGCGAGCCATTCGGCCGCGCCAGATCAGGCTAACGACCCTATCACATCCCAGGATTTTGAAAGGCACCAAGGCGCGCGAGCAAATTCCGCGTGGCGGCTATTCGGCGGCGTCCAGCATGATTGCGCGCGGCGCGGGTTCGAGCCAGTTTGCAATGAAACTCTTCAACCACGCCCGTTCCATCACGTCGTGCACCGCGCGGCCTTCGAAGTGAAGGTGCCGTGGCTGCGCGCCCGGCGAGTCCAGGCGGACGCACCCGCGCGTGGTCCAGCGATGCATCATGGCGTAGGTCACGTCGGGATGAAACTGAAAGCCGAACGCGTGACCGTGCTGATAGGCCTGCACCGGAAAGTCGTCGCCTTCGGCCAGCAGCTTTGCGCCACGAGGCAGCTGGAAGCCTTCGCCGTGCCAATGATAGACGTGCTCCGGCCAGCTCGCGCAGAGCGCATGTCCGGCCTCCGTCGGACGGATCGGATAGTAGCCGACCTCGACCCGGCCCTCATGATGCGGCGCGACCGGCGCGCCCAATTGTTTGGCGAGCATCTGCGCACCGAGGCAAATGCCGAGAAACGGTCGCTGCTCGCGCAACGGGATTTCGATCCAGTCGATCTCGCGGCGGACATAGTCGTCGGGATCGTTGGCGCTCATCGGACCGCCGAAGATGACCGCCCCGGCATGGTGCTCAAGCGTATCGGGCAAGGGATCGCCGAACCGCGGACGCCTGATGTCGAGCGGATGGCCGAGCGCGCGGAGCGCATTGCCGACACGTCCCGGCGTCGACGTTTCCTGATGAAGTACGATCAGAATCGGCAGGAGGGGCGTTGGGTCAGGCGCAACCAGCGTCCCTTGGCCCGGAAAGGGCAGGATGTTGCCGCCAATTTTGCTCGACCGGAACGACATGGAAAATGCCTGGGAGCAGCTCAATTCGAAACCATATCCAAGTGAGTCTTAATTTCGCGTGAGTTCGCGCACACAGGCAAAAATGCAAACGCCGGGCCAGCCGCGGTCGGCGCCCGTTAAGCGCTCGAACGCGCCGTTACTCCGCAAAAACGCGGGGTTTTTTAGCGCTGACGGAGCTGGAGGCGACCCACGGCTCCCAGAATGAAGGAGCGCGGAAACAGCCTGAGCAGAAATGGCACAATCTTGATGCCGAGACCCGGCATCACTGCACGTTTGTTAGCCATGAATCCGCGATAGGCCTGCTGCGCGACCTCGGCAGGAGAAACCTTCAGAACGGCCGAATCGAAACCGGGCCTGAACCCGGCGCGCGCCTGGAATTCCGACGGCACCGGACCGGGACAGAGCACCGTCACGCGCACGCCATGCGGCGCCAGTTCGGCCCGCATCGCTTCCGTGAACGACAGCACATAGGCCTTGGTGGCGTAATAAACCGCCATTCCCGGGCCGGGCAGAAAGCCGGCGATCGAGCCGACGTTCAGAAGCCCACCGTGATTGCGGATCAGATGATCGGAAAACCGCAACGACAGATCCGTGAGCGCGCGGATGTTAACCGCGATCATCTCGAGCTGGACCGACCGGTCACGCTGGACCGCTCTTCCGAACAGGCCGAACCCGGCATTGTTGACGACGTATTCGACCTCGACGCCGGAAGCCGCCAGCGCGGCGGCGATCTGGTCGCCCGAATCGGGTTGTGCGAGGTCGCAGGGGATGACGATCGGAGGCTTGCCGCCTGCAGCCGTGATTTCAGCCGCCAGCGCTTCGAGGCGATCTGCGCGGCGCGCTACCATCGCCACACGATGGCCGCGGGATGCAAAGACGCGCGCCAGCTCGGTGCCTATGCCCGCCGATGCACCGGTAATCAGCGTCACACGCTCGGTCACGGTTGAATGCTCTTAAAATCAAGTCGAGGCTTTGCCACCAGTATGGGAACGAGAGCATAGGCGCGCGGTGGGATGCAAGCCATCCCCCAGACATGGCGCTATGCGGAGCCGCGTGCGCCACGCGCTGAAATAGCTATATTTTCAGGCTTAGTGCGAATTATCGAAGCAGAATGCGTTGCACATTAAAGTTTCGTCATCTGCATTTGCAACGACGCGTAGCGACGCCGCGCGTCGTCACATCGCTGCGTCTTCCGCCTTCGGTGCGCCCGCAGAAGCGGCCGGCTGCTGCTGATCGGCCGCCTTGCGCTTGAGCTCGATCCGGTCGCGCGACGAAATGCCGAGCAGATCGGCCGCGCGCCAGACGACGTTATCCTCGAATTCGCTGACCTGGCCGTCCGCGTAAACCAGCTCCCACATCATCTCGATGATGCGGAGCCTGCCCTCCTCATTGACCGAGCGCATGATGACACTGGTGAAATGATAGAGATCGACCGCCTCGCCCTCGGCCCGCGTCGCCGAGGCGATCAAATGATCGGCCGTGCCGGGATCGAGCTTGAAGCGACTTTCGATCAGGCTGTGCAGTTTGCGCTTCTCGACCGCGCTCGGCTCGCCATCGAGCGACACGACGTGAACCAGTAGCGCGGTCGCCGCCAGAAGGTAGCCGGTATCGTCAAACGACAGATCCGGATCGGCGCTGGGCGCTACGATGTCGGCAATGAATTGGCGCAGTCCGTCGAGCATCAATCTACCTGCAGGAAATCGGGGAAGCTGTTCAGCGAATATGGGTTGAAGATTCGTTCTTCGCAATCGATGCGAAGGGTGGCGGACGATGCCGGCGGATTAAATCCACGTCACGTTGGATGGATCGAGTCTGCGCGAAATCCCACGCAACGCCCGCAACAGTCGTGCGGACCCGGCGCGCCTGCGTTCTGATGAGTCGGCGTCCGCGGGCTAGGGTTCAAGGCGAGAAACCTTGCCGCCCCTGTGACTGATTGCGCGATTCGCCGCAGGCAGCCAGGCCGATATCTAATTGCAAGTCATTCGCATTTGCATTAGGACTGAACTTGTTGTTTCGACAAGTGATTTCTCTGGGAGAAACGGACATGGCCTCCTTCCGCTTCGCACTTGGTGCCGCCGTCGTGCTGGGGATCGCTTCGGGTGCCGCACTGGCTGCGGGCGACCTGTCGCGGCAGACGCCGATCGAGGTGACGGTCGATCTCGGCTCGCCCGGCAAGCATGAATTCGGACCAAAGCAGCTCAAGTTTGAAACCGGCAAGCTCTACAAGCTGATCCTGCGCAACACGAGCAGCGATCCGCATTACTTCACCTCGCATGCGTTCTCGCAGATGGTGTTCACGCGCAAGGCGCAGGTGACGCAGCAGCAGAACGGCAAGGCCGTGACGCTCGCGGAATTCAAGGGTGCGATCCGCGAGATCGAGGTCTATCCGGGACAATCCGCAGAATGGTGGCTGGTGCCGATCGCGGCCGGCCGTGCCGGCGACCTGCGCTGCGACATCAAGACCAGCGACGGCAAGACCCACGCCGAACTCGGCATGACCGGCGAGATCGTAATCGAGTAGCGCGCTCTTCGTCATGGCCGGGCTTGTCCTGGCCATCCACGCCATTCTTATTTCGACGACGTTGCAAAGACGTGGATGCCCGGCACAAGGCCGGGCATGACGAACTCTAATTACTGACCCAGCTCTCAGTGAGCCACTCAGGGTATCTCGTACACCACAACCTTGTCGGCGATGCCGCGCAGCGCGGCTTCCTTCTGGATCGGCCTGATCGCCTCCTTCTCGAGGATCGTCGCGACCGCCGGCGATTCGATCACAGGTCCGGTGATGTGGATTTCCTGCGCGGTCGACAGGCTCTGCACGCGCGATGCGATGTTGACGGTCTGGCCGAAATAATCCTGCCTCTCGTTGAGCATCACCGCCAGGCACGGCCCTTCGTGGATGCCGATCTTGACGATCAGGTCTTCCCGGTCACGCTCGGCATTGAGCTTGGCCATTGCCGCCCGCATGCGCAAGCCCGCCACGATCGCATGTTCCGGCCTGATGAAGGTCGCCATCACGGCATCGCCGATCGTCTTCACGACCGCGCCCTTCTCGGACGCGATGATTTCAAGCAGCGCATTGAAATGCGCGCGCACCAGATCGAAAGCGGCGAGGTCGCCGACCCGCTCATAGAGCGCGGTTGAGCCCTTCAGGTCCGTGAACAGGAACGTCAGCGAGGTGATCTTCAGCCGCTGATCGACGTTGAGATTGTCCGCCTTGAAGACGTCGCGAAACGTCTGGTTCGACAGCATCCGCTTGGCGGTCAGGATCGGCTTGCGCTTGCCGAGCAACTCATGGAGCGTATCGTTGGCGACCCAGACCGCGGGAAGCACCCGGTGGTCGGTCTGGTTCTCAAGCGACAGACGCAGCGGCCCCGGGCGCATCACGGTGGAGCCGGTCGGCGCGTGCAGCTTGTTGAAGACGATGGAAAACTGCTGGCGCTCGCGGGTCGGCTCGCCCTGGATATCCAGAAAATGCGCCGAATGCGTCACCGGCTCGAACACGATCACGAACTGATTGGGCAGTTGCAGGGAGAGCACCGCCTTCTCGCCCGCGGGCAACTCGATGGCTTCGAGTGCAACATCGTCGATCAGACGCTTGATCGAGTCGCCGCTCAGGTCCATCCCCGAGCTCCAGAACATCTGGCGGTTATATTCCCAGAGCGGCAGCGTGTTGGGATCGTGTGCGGCGATACGCCGGACGCGCGGGCTGACGGTGAATGCGACCTCGACACGATCGTCGACCGACGCTTCATAACCCTGAGCGCATAACGCGCAATGATAATCGTCGTGACGAAGGGATTTCAGCGTGTCGTGCGCACCGAGCACACCGCCGCAGCCGGGACACAGGACATTCCAGTTGAGGTCGAACAGTCCGAGCCGCGCCGAATGCAGGAAGGCCGAGATGACCTTCTCCTCGTCGAACCCCGATCGCGCGGCAAAATCCAGCAGGTTGATCCGGTTGAGGTCGCGATCCTCACCCTTCGCGATCAATTGCGTGATGGCGTCGACGACCGCGGGATCGGCGGTCTGCCGCAAAACGGAGAACTGGGCCTGTGTATCGCTCATGATGACAACCTAGATGTCGTTGGTGAAGTGGCTCCGCAAGGTGTCGCGTGTCGTTTGACGCGTTTCTGGCACAGATAAGTCTGCGCAATCTGCGCGAACTTATTGCCACGCGAATCGGTAGCCCGTCTTACCTGTTCCGCTTCGAAACGCTACCGGGGCGTAATGGCAAACATCGGCGAACGGTCGGGCTGTGTCGTTACCACGCCGATCGGCATCACCGGCTCCTTGTCGACCAGTGTGACGCGAAACGCGCCGATCATCTTCGCCAGCGCCAGCGTTGCCTCGACCAGCGCGAAATGCGCGCCGATGCAGACGCGCGCGCCGACGCCGAACGGCAGATAGGCGAAGCGATCCGGCGGCGTGCCGGTCATGAAGCGGGACGGGATGAAGGCGTTCGGATCGCGCCATAGTTTTTCGTGCCGGTGCAATAGCCACGGCGCGATCAGGATGACGTCCTTTTTCTTGACCGGAAGCCCCATGATCGTATCCGGCCCGCTCGCTGCGCGCGCTATCAGGAATGCAGGCGGATAGAGCCGCATGGTTTCGTCGATCACCGCACGGGTGAATTTCAGACGATCAAGATCGAGCGCGCCGTTGACGGTTGCGGCCTGCACCTCGTTCGCGACGTCCTGCTGGACGGCAGGATCGAGCGCCAGAAGATAGAGCGCCCAGAACAGCGCCGTCGCCGTCGTTTCGTGGCCGGCCAGGATCATGGTCGCGATCTGATCGCCGAGCTGCGCATCGCTGAAGGCGTCACCGGTTTCCGGATCGCGCGCGTCACCCATCAGGTCGAACAGATCGCGCGCCGGCGCGCCTTCGTTCTTGCCGGCGGCGCGGCGCTCGGCCATCAGCATGCCGACGAAGGCAGTCCAGCGCTTGCGAAAACGGGCGCGGGCGAAATCCTGCGGGCTCGGCCATCCCTGTGGCAGCAGCAGGTCGAGAAAATGCGGTCGCGCCAGCCGCTCGCCATACTCCATCACGAAGTCGCGCAACGCGGCGCCGTGACGGTCCATTCCGAACGAGAACATCGTGCGGCCGGCGATCTCGAGCGCCATCCGCTGCATCGCCTCGCGCAGGTCGACGGGCGCATTGCTGGCGGCGCGCAGCTTGGCGACCGTCTCGTCGGTCGCCGCCAGCATGTGTGGAATAAGCGTCATCACCGCACGCGGCGTGAACGCCGGCGCCAGCGTGCGGCGCTGATGCTTCCAGGCGCGCCCTTCCGAAATCAGCAGGCCTTCGCCGAGGATCGGACGCAGCACGCGGAGGCCGACCGGCGTCCTTGTATAGTTCTCGTAATTGTCGACCAGCACATGCTTGATCGCATCCGGCGCATTGAGAATGAAACTGTTGCGACCGACGAAGCGGCCCTGGACGATATCTTCCTCATAGGCGCGCTGACCCCAGCTCCCGATCGGGCTGATGCGGATCGCCTTCATCCGTCCAAATGCCGTCATATTGTCGGGAGCCCGTGGCGGGCTTGGCGGCACCAGCGGCGCGCGTGCGCCCGGCATGTCGTAGGCTTCGGCGATACTCATGGCTGACACTTTCGTAGCCCGGATGAGCGCAGCGATATCCGGGATCCTGCCAAAGCCCCGCATATCGCTGCGCTCATGCGGGCTACTGCCAAAACAAAGCTTCCGATCCAGGCGCCACAAGGGCGCATCCATCCAAATTAGCTAGTAAGTCAGCTCGGCAATCGCAATCCGGTTTTCCGAGGCCGGCCAGGCCCGCACCACGATTCGCTCTGTATTGAACATGGCGACGACAGGGCGGCCAACCTCTTCCGCGGCAAGCCGCAGGGTCGTGGTTGAATCGGTCGGCACGCCGGATTTCACGTCCTTTGGCTCCCGGCCGTCGATCAGCACCACATCGCGCGGCAGGCCGAAATAGCCTCGCGGACGCGACATCAGGACCACGGCGCCAGCGCCGGCATCGGCCGAGCCGAGCGGGCGCGCGGCGCGCAGATGCACGACCTCGGAGGAACGTGGAAACGGCGATCGATAGAAGTGCGTCGTAGGCGAGCCGGCCGATGTCAGCACGATCTCGAGATGCCAGGTCGGTTCGATCTGCGCCGGTCCCCAGCGGCCGTCGGCGCCGGTTTGCGACGAATGGATCGGACCGCCGCTGCGCTCGCCGGTGTCGGCGGAGACACGATAGACTTCAACCGTAGCGCCCGAGACCGGACGGTTGGTCACGACGCCGCCCGGCGTGCCCGTCACCAGCCCGCTCAATCTGACTTCCGCTTCCGGCGCGATCTCGATGCGTGACGGCTCTCTCCCGGCGATGAATTTGTAGATCTCGCGAAACGCGCGCGGATGAAACGCGACCTCGCGATGATCGAGCGCGCCGAGCACGAGATTTGTCGCACCCTTCAGTGCCGGACCATCTGCTGTAACCCCTGTCGGCGTACCTGGCTTGCCGACGAAGCGCCCGTCGGCCTGCGCATATTTGTCGATGCCATCGCTGCGCAAGGTGAGAAAAGCCGTGCCCGTCGTCACCTCGCTCTCGCCCTCGTTCAGGGCGCGCAGGAACGGGCCACGGCCGTTGAACTCGCCGCCAAGCCCCTCGTCCCATTCATAGATGCCGTGATTGGGAACGCCGCACAGCACCGCATGGCTGATATCGGCGGCACCGCCGTTCTTGATGTAGTTGCGGATCGGATAGCCGCCGCGCGAATTGCTAACCAGTGCAATGCGCGACGCGCCGGTGCGGCGCTGCAATTCCTTGACCGCCTCGCCCAGTTCGCGGCGCTGGTCTTCGGTCGAGGAACGGTTTGCCTGCTCCACCTTGTCATCGGTGCGCGCCAGCGGATCGGTGAAATTGATCGCCAGCATTCGCTCGCGCGGCACGCCATTCGATTCCATGCGCCACAGCGTGGTGATCCAAAGCGCCGCGTGGTCGCCATTGCCGTGAACGAACAGGATCGGCGGAATCTCTGACGCGACAGACGATGTCGATGCGGTCTGCGCCAGCGCAGAAAAGCCCAGATTGCCGGCAAGATTGCCCGCCAGCAGAGGTAGCGCGCCGGCACCCCTAAGCATCGTTCGCCGCGTCAGAGCCATTCTGGTTCCCCTTATCGTTCTCAATACCTTAGCTGTGCCCTCGCCGCCCTCATAGCGACCTAACTACTGGACACGGCACAGTTTTCGCGGGCATCTGGGAGAGCCTGCAGGAATCATCACCCGTCCTAGCAGCCCAACCGGAACCGGATATGACTGAACCGCCGAAGCGCTCCGACAGTATCACCGCCCCGCTGCGGCACCCGGTGTTCCGGCGCATCTGGCTGGCGAGCCTGTTGTCCAACCTTGGCATCCTGATCCAGGGCGTCGGCGCCGCCTGGGCGATGACGCAGATGACGTCGTCCGCCGACAAGGTGGCGCTGGTGCAGACCGCGTTGATGCTGCCGATCATGCTGATCTCGATGCCGGCAGGCGCCATCGCCGACATGCACGACCGCCGCGTCGTCGCGATGGTGGCGCTGTTGATCGCGCTGACCGGCGCGACTGCGCTGACTTTGCTGTTCTGGTTCAATCTGGTCACGCCCAACGTGCTCTTGCTGTTCTGCTTCATCGTCGGCACCGGCATGGCGCTGATGGGACCGGCCTGGCAGTCCTCGGTCAGCGAGCAGGTGCCGCCCGAGACCCTGCCGGCGGCAGTTGCGCTCAACGGCATCAGCTACAATATCGCGCGCAGTTTCGGCCCCGCGGTCGGCGGCATCATCGTCGCGACGGCGGGCGCGGTTGCGGCGTTTGCGTTGAACGCTGTGCTGTATCTCCCGATCCTGATTGTATTGTTTCTCTGGAACCGGGTCACCGAACCGTCGCGGCTGCCGCGCGAGCGACTCAACCGCGCGATGGTTTCCGGCGTGCGCTACATCACCAATTCGCCGTCGATCAGGATCGTGCTGACGCGCACGCTGGTCACCGGAATCCTCGGCGGCTCGATCTCGGCGCTGATGCCGCTGATTGCGCGCGACCTCCTGCATGGTGGCGCACTGACTTATGGCGTCATGTTGGGCGCGTTCGGCATGGGCGCCGTGATCGGCGCGTTGAACATCGGCGCGGTGCGCCGGCAGTTGAGCGGCGAGGCCGCCGTGCGCGCCTGCACGATATCGCTGGCCGGCGCGATCGCCGCCGTCGCACTCAGCACGAGCGCCTTCCTGACCGCAATTGCGCTGGTGTTGGCGGGCGCGGTGTGGATGCTGGCGGTGGCGCTGTTCAATATCGGCGTGCAGCTCTCGGCGCCGCGTTGGGTTGCCGGCCGCTCGCTGGCGGCGTTCCAGGCCGCGATCGCCGGCGGCATTGCAATGGGAAGCTGGGGTTGGGGTCATCTCACCGACATGTACGGGGTCGAGGTCGCGCTGCTCGCCTCCTCCGGCTTGATGCTGCTTTCACCGCTGCTCGGGATCTGGCTACGCATGCCGCCGGTCGGCGCGCGGCACGAGCCGCCGGCCGAGGCGCTGGCCGATCCCGAGGTGCGGCTGTCGCTCACCGGCCGCAGCGGCCCCTTGGTGGTGGAGATCGAGTACCGCGTCTCGCAGGACAACGCGCGCTCATTTCATAACGTCATGCAGGAGGTGCAACTCAGCCGGCAGCGCAACGGCGCCTATGGCTGGTCGATCGCCCGCGACATCGCCGACCCCGAATTGTGGACCGAGCGCTACCACTGTCCGACCTGGCTCGATTATCTGCGCCAGCGCAGCCGGCCGACCCAGTCCGAACGCGCCCTGCACCAGCGCGCCATCGACTTCCATCTCGGGCCCGAACCGATCCGCGTCCGCCGCATGCTGGAGCGGCCGTTCGGCTCTGTCCGGTGGAAGGAAGATACCCCCGACCGCGCCGCAAACGAGGTCTTGCCGGTCGTAGCGACAGCCGCCGGCAGCAGCACCTGACCGGACGGAAGCCCGCGATCGAGCGGCCGCGCCGTTAACCAATCATTCGGCCGACAGAACCTCGCGCCGCTCCATAGGTCGCTGCCCACAGGGGGGCCGCGTCGGAACGCCGCACTGGTATATCGTATCCTTGCCAAGACTCGGGCCCGACCACTAGCGTCCGCCCCAATCAACAACGGCTGGCCGACCAAGGCTGGCTTAACCGGGAGGACACCCAATGACCAAGCCGACCAAGGACAAGACTACGAGCCGCCGCCGCTTCCTGAAAGTCGCCGCCGCAGGCGCCGCCGCAACCGTCGCCGCGCCGAACATCGCGAGCGCCCAGGGCCCGATCAGCATGCGCTGGCAGAGCACCTGGCCGTCGAAGGACATTTTCCACGAATACGCCCTCGATTACGCCAAGAGGGTCAACGACATGACCGGCGGCGATCTCAAGATCGAAGTGCTGCCGGCAGGCGCCGTGGTGCCCGCCTTCGGCCTGCTCGACGCCGTCTCCAAGGGCGTGCTCGACGGCGGCCATGGCGTGCTGGTCTATCACTACGGCAAGCAGACCGCGCTGGCGCTGTGGGGCTCGGGACCGGGCTTTGCGATGGACGCCAACATGCTGATGTCCTGGCACAAGTACGGCGGCGGCAAGGAGCTGCTCGCAAAGCTCTATGACTCGGTCGGCGCCAACGTGGTGTCGTTCCCCTACGGCCCGATGCCGACCCAGCCGCTCGGCTGGTTCAAGAAGCCGGTGGCGAAGGTCGATGATCTCAAGGGCCTGAAATTCCGCACCGTCGGCATCTCGATCGACGTGTTCACGGCGATGGGCGCGGCGGTCAACGCGCTGCCCGGCGGCGAAATCGTAGCGGCGATGGACCGCGGCCTGCTTGATGCGGCCGAGTTCAACAACGCCTCCTCCGACCGCGTGCTCGGCTTCCCCGATGTCTCCAAGGTCTGCATGCTGCAGAGCTATCACCAGAATGCCGAGCAGTTCGAGATCATGTTCAACAAGGACAAGTACAACGGTCTGCCGGACAAGTTGAAGGCGATCATCTCCGGTGCCGTGGACGCGGCCTCGGCCGAAATGTCCTGGAAGGCGATCGACCGCTATTCCAAGGACTATGCCGAGTTGCAGAGCAAGGACAACGTCAAGTTCTACAAGACGCCGGACGCGATCCTGAAGCGACAGCTCGAGGTCTATGACGAGGTGGTGAAGAAGAAGGCCGGAGAAAATCCGCTGTTCAAGGAGATCCTGCAGTCGCAGCTCGCCTTCGCCAAGCGGACGACGCAGTGGGAGCAGGACACGGTGGTGAGCCGCCGCATGGCCTACGATCACTACTTCGGTGCCAACGGCGCAGCCAGCAAGCTCTGATCCAAATAAAAGCGGGCAAGGCACCGTCCGGAGCATAAGCCGGGCGGTGCCTTGTGTTATAGGGGATTCAGGAATCCCCGAGCCAAGTGCACCTCTTCGCCGAAGCGGATCACATGAACGTCCAGAGTTTACTGCATACGATCGACGGCATCTCGACCTGGGTCGGCAAGGCAACCGCCTGGCTGATGATCATCCTGATGAGTGTCGTCTGCATCGAGGTATTCAAGCGCTATATCGTCAACATGCCGACGGCATGGATCTTCGACGCCGAGAACATGCTGTATGGGTCGCTGTTCATGCTGTGCGGCGCCTACACGCTGGCGCAGAACGCCCATGTACGCGGGGACTTCCTTTACTCCTCCATGCGCCCGCGCACGCAGGCGACGCTCGACCTCATCCTGTACATCGTGTTCTTCATTCCGGGCATCGCGGCGCTGATCTATGCCGGCTACGATTACGCCTCGGATTCCTGGCGCATCGCCGAGCACTCCAACGTTACGGCGGACGGCCCGCCGGTCTATCATTTCAAGACCGTCATCCCGATCGCCGGCGCGCTGATCATGCTGCAGGGCATCGGCGAGATCATCCGCTGCGTCGTCTGCCTGAAGGCCGGGGAATGGCCGAGCCGGCTGCACGACGTCGCCGAGATCGACGTCATCGAGGAACAGCTCGCGCACAGCGAATATGTTGACGAGGATTCGCGCAAGATGGCGATCGAGGGCGCGGCGCGCATCGATGAAATGGCACGCCAGCGCGGCATGGGCGGGGAAACCAATACATGAGCGATCCCGCACTCGGCCTGTTGATGCTGGCGCTCATCGTCGTCGTCATCATGATGGGCTTTGCCACGGCCTTCACCCTGATGGGCCTTGGCATGTTCTTCGGCTTCATCGCCTTCTACGACCCGTCGCATCACTGGACCCAGAACAAGGTGTTCGACCTGATGGTCCAGCGCACCTATGGCGCGATGACCAACGACGTCCTGATCTCGATCCCGTTGTTCGTGCTGATGGGATACGTGATGGAGCGCGGCGCGCTGGTCGACAAGATGTTCTATTCGATCCAGCTTGCGTTCCGCCGCCTGCCCGCCTCGCTCGCGGTCGCGACCCTGATCGTCTGCACCTTCTGGGGCATTGCCTCGGGTCTGGTCGGCGCCGTCGTGGTGCTGATGGGCGTCATCGCGTTCAACCCGATGCTGCGCGCCGGCTATGACACCCGGCTCGCCTCCGGCGTCATCACCGCCGGCGGCACGCTCGGCATCCTGATCCCGCCTTCGGTGATGATCATCGTCTACGCGGCAGTCGCGGGACAATCCGTCGTCAAGCTTTACGCCGCAGCGATGCTGCCCGGCTTCTTCCTGGCGTTCCTCTATCTCGTCTATGTCATCGGTTGGGCGATGATCAATCCGAAGGTCGCCCCGCCGCTGCCGGAGGAGCAGACCCGGGTCAAGGTGCCGGCGTGGATCACGAAGCTTCAGGCGCTCTACTCGCCAAACCTGTTCGTCGCGCTCGCCAAGGCGATGGCGTCTCCCGGGCGTGCGAAGGAGCTTGAGATCGACGGCAAGCCGATGAGCTATGGCGCGATCCTGCAGAATTTCGCCATCTCGCTGGTGCCGTTTCTGTTGACGGCGATCACGCTCGGCGCGGTGTGGTGGTACGTCGTCATTCACCAGCAGGGCGGCGCATCTGAGGCCGTTGAAGGCCTGCAGCAACTGGGCAGCGCGCCCGCGACTCCGGTCGAAACCGAAGCCTCGAAGGGACCACCGCTCCAGTTCTATATCGGATTCGGCATCGCAGCCCTCCTGATGGGGGCCTGGAGCCTTCGCTCCTATTTGCGGATGGACGCGGAGCGCTTCGAGGTGCTGCGGCTGTTGACGTCGTCGGTGATGCCGCTCGGCATCCTCACCGTCGTGGTGCTCGCGGTGATCCTGCTTGGCATCACTACCGCAACGGAGTCGGCCGGCGTCGGCGCCGCCGGCGCCTTCCTGCTCGCGTTCCACGCCCGCACGCTGGACTGGAAGCGCACCAAGGAAGCGGTGTTCCTGACCGCAAAGACCACCGCGATGGTGTGCTGGCTGTTCGTCGGCTCCGCGCTGTTTTCAGCTGTCTTCGCCATCCTCGGCGGCCAGGCGCTGCTGGAGAGCTGGGTGCTGTCGCTGAACATGTCGCCGGTGCAGTTCATGATCCTGTCGCAGGCGATCATCTTCGTGCTCGGCTGGCCGCTGGAATGGACCGAGATCATCATCATCTTCGTGCCGATCTTCCTGCCGATGCTGAAGCATTTCGGCATCGATCCGATCCTGTGGGGCACGCTGGTGTTCGTGAACCTGCAGGCGGCCTTCCTGTCTCCGCCGGTCGCGATGTCGGCCTTCTACCTGAAGGGCGTCGCGCCGAAGCATGTCACGCTGAACCAGATCTTCGCCGGCATGATGCCTTACATGCTGATCGTGATCCTGTGCATGGTGATCATGTATCTGTGGCCCGGCATGACGCTGTGGCTGCCGACCTATCTCTACGGCGGATAGAGCATCTTCCATTGCAAGCGCGCCCCGGACCTGATCCGGGGCGTAGGCGGTTCGCGTCAGATCAGCGCGCCGGGCTTCGACGGGATTTCTACTGCCCGTGGCTCGCAAGCATCTGCTGGCAGCCCTTGCTGATCTTTGCGCGGTTCTGCTTCAGGCAGGCCAGCACGATCTGGTCGCCATCCTGCATCTGCGCACGGCAATGCCGCGACACGTCCCGCGCGCAGGCGTCATGTCCCTGCTGCCGCTGTTGTTGCTGCACCTGCTGGGCGGAGGCGGCTGACGTGATCAGGACCAGGGGAATGACGAAAAGAATCTTGCTCATTTTTGCTATGCCTTCTTACCCGGGAAACGAAATCAGGACGCTGATATAACGCTTTCGAGCCGAGTAGATACCGGCTCGCGGCAAGAAAAACGCACCAAAACAGGAACCCCGGGTCCCGGAATTCGGGCGGCAAAGGCCCCAGAGCGCCGCGAAAACGAAAAAACGCCTGCGTCGCATCGACGCAAGCGTTTTTCGAGCCGTTAAAGACGGTAGCGATTACTGCGCGGCCAGCTTGCCCGACTTCTGCGCGGCGAGATCGCGATCCATGACACCGCGGCAACCAGCGCTCAGATCGCTGCGATGCTTGATCATGCAGGCGGTGATCTTCGGGATATTGGGGATTTCCGAGCTGCAGAGGCGGAACGCGTCGCCCGTGCACTGCTGCTGCGCTTCCGCGCTGAAGGCGAAGCTCGCGGTCGACGAGACGGCGGCAAAAGAGGCGGTCATGGCCAGAACCAGGCTGGCCCTGCGAGCGGTATTGAAGAAGGCTGCGGTCATTTTCGGCTCCTGTTGGCTCGTGATGCGAGCCCGTTGTTGATGGGTGGAGCATGCGTCAGGAACCTCAACGCAGCTGTGACTGACGTCACACAGACATAAATCCCTTATCTTCTTCGTCTAACCGGCCCGTGTTCGGGAGGCGTTAAGACATTGTTGGCATTAATACCCTGTTGCGTGTGTATCCCGGGTATGTGGAAAGAGTAGCGATGCGTAATGCGTTGGGCCTGATGCTGGCCAGTTTGGTAACGGCGCTTGCAATCACGGGCGTCTGGTTCTGGACCTCCTCGCCGCGCGCCGACGCGGCCGCACCTCAGACCGTCGCGGCCCGGATGGCCGAGCCGCTGCTGGCTCCCGCCACCGCGAAGCCTGCGAAGGACGACGTCGAGACCACCGCGGGGCTCTCGAAACCAGCTCCCGCCCCGGCGGCATTCCCTGCACCGATGCCAGCCCGGCCAGCGGCAACCTGCGCCAATCCCGATGCGCTCGGCGTCAGCCGCGTTGTTGTGATCGACACGACAGGCGGTCCCGGCTTCGGCTTCCTGCAATACAAGCAGTTCGACTTCCTGACCGACAAGGAAGTGGTGCTGACGTTCGACGACGGCCCGTGGCCGACCACGCCGGCGGTGCTGAAGGCGCTTGCGGATGAATGCACCAAGGGCCTGTTCTTCCCGGTCGGCAAGCACACCACCTACCATCCGGAAATTCTCAAGCAGGTCTACGCCGCCGGCCACACCGTCGGCTCGCACACCTGGTCGCACGCGCATCTCGACAGCAAGAAGATGACCGAGCCGCAGATGAAGGAAGAGATCGAGAAGGGTTTTAGCGCCGTGAAGATGGCGATCGGGACCGCGCCTGCGCCGTTCTTCCGCTTCCCCGGGCTCGGCCACACGCAGGCGGCGTTGGGCTACCTCGCCTCGCGCAACATCTCGATGTTCTCGGTCGACGTCGATTCCAACGATTTCAAATCATCCGGTCCCGACCAGGTCATCAACAACGTCATGACCAAGCTCGACAAGCAGGGCAAGGGCGTCATCCTGATGCACGACCTGCAGAAGCACACCGCGCTAGCCTTGCCGACGCTGCTGCGCCGCCTGAAGGCCGGCGGCTACAAGGTCGTGCAGATGAAGGCCAAGGAGCAGCTCGAAACCCTGCCCGAATACGATGCGATGCTGGTGAAGGATCAGAAGGTGCCGGCCGTGGCCAGCCGCCCGATCAGCAGCGTCGTGCAGACGGTTTCGCAGTAAGAATTGCCGGCGATTGCAGACACTGCGCCTTGAGCCATCATGGCCGGGTGTAGCTGTCAGAAGGACGGTGTCGCTTCGGCTTTCCCATGCCGGCCATCGACGTCTTTCTTCGACCGGCATCCAAAAACGTTGATGCCCGAGACAGCCGGCGCGAAGACCGCTTCGCGCTTTTGACCCGGGCATGACGTCCTAATGTTCGTCGGCCAAGCAATTACCAGTAGATGCCGTGCCGGTGCAGTGCGCTGATAATGCGCATTTTGATCCCGTAGCGGATGCTGTGCGGCCTTCCGCCCCTCGACATCATCGCCGTTCGCTGACCCATTTGCCTTCCGGGTCCGACGCTCGCTCGGCCAGCAGAGGCGCGTTGCATTTTGGCTGCCTGCATCCTGGCGGCCTTGGACCTTGCCGTCGCGGCCCTGCCCGTGTCGGCCCTGTTCGCTTCAGCCCCGGATGTTTCGGCCTTTGGCGTCTCGGACCTGTTGACCGCGGGCCGCTCGACATATCTTGGCGCTTCCGCAGCCTGCGGGGCTTCCGCGCTTTTCGAGGCATCGATAGCTTTTGCCGGCGCCGGAGCGCTCTTGGTCTCGACGCCGCCTCCAAGCGAAAGGCTGCGATCACCAGCTTGAGCGGCGGCGGATGCCAGAACGAACCCTGCAATGAAAATCAATTTACGCATGTTTGTATCTCCCCGTGAGGTTGACGGAGAGACTAGGCGTGGCGGGCCGAGATTGATGTGAGGTAGGTCACGCGGAAGCGTGCAGATGCGCAACCCTTAGGAGGCGCCTTGATCAGCTGTCTCTTAAGGTCATGTCGCGCACCCGCTGTTATTCGCAGAGGTATATCTGACCGTCGTCGTCGCGCGGCACCCGCAACGCTCACGGGAGTCAGCGGGCGGCCGACCCGACCTGTGCGCACTCTCGGTCGATAGCGACACGCCGTGTTGCTCGGGCCAGCCGACGGAGAGCAGCGTCGCGCAAGCCAAGGTGGGAACGGCCGCTGTTGTTTTGTTCAATTTTTTCTGCGTCATGAGTTGCTCCACCAACTGTCGGCCCCGCAATAGGTCACGCCCACTGTCCTGATGGCAACGGTCGCTTGCACAAATGACGAAAGCCGCAACGGCATGACACTGCCCTTGCATGACGTCACTCACTCCATGTCTGCGTGTGCTTTCCAATAGTTGTAGAAGGGATTAACCTCTCCTTCTTCGTGCAATTCAATAATCAGATCGGAGCATAGCACCCAGCAAATTTAGGGGAGGAATTCATGGCGAAGAGAGCTGTTACGCGCGGCGTTGGTGGTTCAGCAGAGAAACCTATGGCGGAGAATGCCACTGCGCTCGACGGCGGTGGTCCGGCCAAGAAATCAAAGGTGAAGAGAGCCATTACGCTTGGCGGTGGTGGTCCCGCGGCCGGGCTGCACATTGGGGTTCTGGAAGCACTTGAGTCGCATTCCGACATTGAGTTTGAGGTGTGGTCACTGTCCTGCATCGGTGCATGGGTCGGGATCATCTACAATCAATTCGATGGGCTCGACAAAGCCAAACAGACCCATCAATTCTTCAAGAACTACATATTTCGCGATGACGAAAGCTACGAGCGTTTTCCGATAAATTCGGTATTTGGACCGGACTGGTTCGGCAACACGCAAGCCTTGCTGAGTTATGTATCGAACATCGAAAACTATAAAGGCTTGTGGCAACAGCAAAAGATCATGAATGCGTTTTCAGAGATCTTGGCGTTAAGCACTAATCCGACAAGATGGGAGCAGGGAAACATCAATGGCTGCATCCTGAATCAGGTGATGGCGCCCAACCCCTTCGTGCGCAATTTGGCGTCGATGATGTACCTGTCGGACGTCAACGGCCTCTCCAAGATCAACTACCCGAAGAGCGAGTTCATGCAGCGCATAAATTTCAAGGCGCTGGAAAAGAAGGAAAACTTGCACATCTTCCACAACGCCTGGAATCTTGACGACCAGAAGCTCGCGTTGTTTTCTAATCGTCCGATGAAAGTCACGAACCCAAAGTACACATTCGAAGGCCCTATCGACGCCAGCACCTTGTGCGCGTGTTCTGCGCTTCCCTTCATCGAAGGAACGGTGAAGATCAAGGAAACCACCTACTGCGAAGGCGCACTCGTCGACACTGTCAACTTCGATAGTCTGCTGGAGGAGCACCCAGACCTTGAGGAAATTTGGGTGAGTCGGATCGTCGATTCAAAGCAAATCCAGAAACCGGAAAACCTTCACGATGCGCTGGCAAATCTTTGCCAGTTATTTGCCGCAACCGTTGGCGAAGACGACGTGCGTCTCTTCAAATACCACATCCGCTGTGACGAGAAATCGAAGGAGGACCAGAAAAGGGCGGAGAAGCTCAAAATCGTGGAGATTCACGTTCCAGGTCACATCACCTTTAAATGGAACCACAGCAACCTTGATGACGGACGCAAGTTAGGGAAGGCCGCCGCGGAGCAGGCAATCAAAGCCTACGAGGACCATGAGCAGCGCGAGCCGCACGATGGTCCACATTTCATCAACGAGGAGCCGGGGGGACCAGATTGGGAAAGGGTGTGCAAATGTTACAAGGACCTGAAGGGAGCGGGTGCATAGACGATCGAACAAGGAAAGTGGCAAACGTCTAACGAGACCGGCGTCTCACCACTCATGCCGTCACCGCAATCGGTCGAGCAAAGCCTTCGTCGTCTTTAGATCCTGCGTGTCAAACCCCTCGGTGAACGAGGCGTAGATCGGCGCGAGGAGATTGAGTGCTTCCTCGCGTCTGTCCTGATCGATCCACCGCGCGGCGCAATCCGTTGCGGCTCGAAGTTCGAGCGTCCTGGCGTGCTGACCCCTTGCCGTGTTCAACGCCTGGTCGAGCAACGCTTGCACTTCGGCTTCGACGTCCGGCCCACCGCGAACGGCCAGCACTCGAGCCTTCAGCCGATGCAGTTCGGCCTCCAGAATACGTTCGCTGTTGCGGCTGGTTGTCGCGAGGCCGTGCTCGATAAATTCCAGTGCAGCTTCGCAGTCGTGGCCCATCAACAACGGCGGACACAAGAGCACGTCAAGGGCGGTCGTAGTCACCTGATAACCGGCGCTGCGGTATTCGTCCAACGTCGCACGGATCTCCTCCAACGCGGAGGGTGAAGGATCCAGCGACGCCACGCAAACGCCTCGAATGGCGCGAGCCAGGCGCCATTGCCGGAATCCGTGTTCCTCCGACAGGGCGATACAGCGTTCGGCATGGCGTTGCGCAATCAGGAACTCGCCGCGAAGCGCGTGAAGAACGCAGGCATAGTAACATGCGTATGCCTGCGAATGCGGATGACTGATGGCGTCGGCGCGCCGGATAGCGGCGTCCATTCGCAGAATTGCCGTATCGGCGTGGCCGAGCAACCAGAGCGCCCACGACATCAACGCCAGGTCGGCGACGCCGGCATCCTGACCGGCCGAGCGCGCCGCCAGCCGATCTTCTTCGCTGCTCGCCTCGAATGCTTCGTAGGCGCGTGCGATCGCTTCATGAGCACCGGTGAGGTTTCCCATGAAAAGGCGGATCATCCCCTGCCCGCGCATCGTATTGAGCAAAGCCTGACGATCGTCGCGCGCTTCGGCGAGTTGGAGCAGCACCGCAATGGTTTCCTCGGCCAACGGCAACTCGCCGCGCATGACGCTCGCGGTGGTCAGCCAGAACATCACCTGGTGCTGCTCGGGAGGGTCGCCAAGGCGCTCACACAGTTCGCGCGCGCGGGCAAAGGTTGCCATCGCCTTGTTCGAAGCCGGACCTTGCGTCGCGATCAGGCAGGGCCCGAGAGCGAACTGGAAGTCCAGCTCCAACCGGTCCTTTCGCGCGCTGTCAGGCAGATGGCTCGAGGCCTCGATACCTCGTTGCAAATGCGCGATGGCCTCGAGGTTGGCCGAGCGCAACGCGGCGTTCTTGCCGGCCTGCAGCCAATATGCCACCGCCTTCTGGAACAGCCCGGCCTCCGTCAGATGGTGCGCGAGCGTTTCAGGTTGAGCCTCCACGATTTCCGGAAATCGTCGCTCGAAGGCGTCTGCGATCGTGGCATGCAGCGCCGCGCGCCGGCTCTTTAGAAGTCCCGAGTAGGCGGCCTCCCGCACAAGCGCGTGTTTGAAGGTGTATAGCGCTTGGGGTATCTCGCCGCGGCAGAAGATCAACTCCGACCGAACCAACTGGGCAAGCGCCTCCTCAAGTCTTTCTTTCGGCAAACCGGCTACGGTGCTCAGCAGCTCGTAGGAGAACTCGCGACCCACCACAGCGCCGATCTGAGCCACCTCCCTCACCGGCGCCAGTCGGTCGAGCCTCGCCATCAGCGATGCCTGCAATGTCGTTGGGATCGCCATCGAAGGCAAAGGACGGTTGAGTACGTAGTGATCGTCCTGCTCATTTAGCAGCCCGGTTTCGAGCACGGTCTTCGTCAGTTCCTCCACGAACAGGGGCACGCCATCGGTGCGGGCGAGGATCTGGTCCATAACTTCTTCCGGGAGGGCCTTGCCAGCGGTGACGCGCTCGACCAGCGCCGCTCCGTTGCGCCGGTTCAGCCGCGTGAGTGAGATCGTCGTCACATGCGCATGACCTGGCCAGGGCGGCGTGAACTCAGGCCTCGCGGTAATGAGCAGCAGCACCGGAAGCCGCGGCACTTGCTCCAGGGTCATCGTGAGCAACTCCAGCGACGTTGGATCCGCCCAATGGACATCCTCAACAATGATGAACAGGGGCTGTCGCGCTGCCAGGCGATTGAGCTGGGTCAGAAACGCAGCCAGTGTTGTCTCCTTGCGCTTCTGCGGGCTCAGCTCCGGCATGCGGTAGCGGTCGCTCGGTGGCAGCGACAGAAGGTTTGCCAGTGGCAGCACGACGCGGTCGGCATCTGCCCGCGCGAGCAGGGCCTCGAGTTTGGCGAACTTCTCTGCCGAGGGGTCGCTGCGCTCGAAGCGGGCAGCCCGCTCGAGCTGGCGGATGAATGGATAGAGCGCGCTGTTGGTATGGTGCGCCGAGCAGAACTGGCGCACCGTGATGTGCGGTTCGGCCTGGGACTGAAGCCGCTCGTCGAGCGCCAGCGCAATGTGCGACTTGCCGATGCCGGGTTCACCGGTGAGCATCACCGCGCAACCTTCGCCATGCCTGACGTGCTGCCAGCGACGCAGCAGCATCTCGATTTCTTCGTCACGCCCGATTGGCGGCGCCAATCGGGTTTTATGCTGCGCCTCGAAACGGCTTTCCACTTCGGTCGTGCCCAGCACCTGCCAGGCAGGTATTGGCTCCGCCCACCCTTTAAGCGTGACAGGACCGAGATTGCGGCATTCGAAATGCCCATCGGTGAGCCGGCGCGTACTCTCGGAAATCAGCACGGTACCGGGATCGGCGAACGCCTGCAGGCGCGCAGCCAGATTCGGCGTCTCGCCGATGACCGTCTGCTCTTGCGCCGCGCCTTCGCCGGTCAAATCTCCCACCACCACCATGCCGGTCGCGATGCCCACGCGAACCCGCAGCTCGGTGGCGGGATCTGTCCGGAGCCTGGCCACGGCATCGACCAGCGCCAGCCCGGCTCGTGTCGCCTGTTCGGCGTCATCCTCGTGCGCCTGCGGATAGCCGAAATAGGCGAGCACTCCATCTCCCATGTACCGCGCGATAACTCCTTCGTTCTGGGCAACAACCTTTGCGACACAGCGGTGATAGGCGCCCATTACCGTCCGCAAATCCTCCAGATCGAGCCGGGCCGAAAGGGCCGACGAGCCGACCAGATCGCAGAACATGACGGTAAGCTGACGCCGCCCTGCATTGTCGGCCGGCGTCGGCCCGTTACCCGTTCGCGGTGTTCGCGGCAGCTCTCCCTGGAGGTCTGCGATCGCTCGCAGCATCTTGCGGCGATGCCCAAGCAGGACGCCCAGGTCCTTGAGGTCCTGTTCCGTGAGGTCGCGAACGACCGAGAGGTCGACGGCGTTTTCGCGGAATCGGTCGGCGTACTCGCCCAGACCGATCGATGCTAGCCACTCTGCGATACCTGTCATGGCACACCTGTGGGCTGTTGCGATGAGAATAGCACGTTGGAGCGGTATGCGGCACAGCCTGGGATTGCATGTCGGTGCGGCGAAAAGGATTGAATCACGGTCAGCGCGTGCAAAACAACGATGCCAACGCCCTGTAGCTCACATCATCGATGCGCTCACCTAATCGTTCACTGCGCATGCTCGTCAAAAAGTTCGGCGCGCCGCATGCGCAACAAATGCCATCATTGTCAACATGAGACGGCTGGCGTGCGACAGCGCGGGCGGGCCCAGCATGGCACCAGGGAATCACGCGCCGGGCCTGTCTTCCAATCCACCATGACAGCGGCTGATCGACCTACCGCAATTTCTCGCGCAAATCAGCGACGAAGAGAAACGCGAGCGAGATGGCGACGAATATCGACACACCGGCAAGTCCTGCTCTGAACTCCCGGACCCAGCCCGTCATACCAGCAGCTGCGCGCCGCTACGGCGGGCGCAATAGCACTGCGGAGCCCCGCGATCACTGACCCTTGGGAATCAGAAGCGCTGCGCTCACGAAGCCCGCGAAGTAGAACAGGAAGAAGCCGCCAACGATCGCCAGATGACGCGTAAGGGATCGTAGCCGGTCCCTGTGCGCAGTCTCGTAGGCCGCATCCGAATATTGGTTGTCGTCCACTCGGACCGCCTCCCGCTTAACTGGGCGATCTCTAGCACCACAACCGAACGGCGATCAATTCAGAAGCAACGAAAGATCATCTGCACATTTAGTTGTAGACTTAAGATTGAACGGATCAATAGTGCCGAGGCGGCCGCAACTGGGTTGCACGAACAGTGCGGACACGAGGATTTGTCGAAGATCCGCGCAAGACCGCCCAAGTGTTCGAAAGATTGGTGCCGCAAACAGGACTCGAACCTGTGACCCCGTCATTACGAATGACGTGCTCTACCAACTGAGCTATTGCGGCGGACCATACGCGGCGTTTGGGCGTGACCCGGAAAACGCCCGCACCTGATATCGGGGACGGCCCTGATTGGCAAGAAAAACGCGGGCTCTCCAACGTGTTTTCAAGCGAGGTGGACGCCGGCTCGCGTCAAGAAAACGCGTCAAAACAGGAATCTAGTCGCTAATTGCCGCCCCAGCGTGACAAAAATCCCCGCCAGCCGCCGGCCTGCGCCTTGGGCGGGCCGATTTGTTCCGCGAATTCGTCCGCCGGGCCATCCTCGTCGACCCCCGGGTCGTCCGGCGCCCGAACAAGGGGAATCACGGCAGGAATCGGGGACGGAACCGCTTTTGGAATATCCTGCCGCGAACGAAACAGGGGAGCTGGCCGGATCGGGGCAGGTTCGGCAGGCGCGGGTGACGGAGCGGCCGGGGTTTCGGCAGCGGCTTCGGAGGTCGCCTCGACGGGAATTGACTCGGCGGCCGGCGGAGGCGGAGCATTGTCCTGCTCGGCGAGCGCGGGCGTAACCGAAGCCGCGGGCGCGGCTGGAGCCACCGGGCTGGCGGGTGCCGGGGCCGGATCCGGTTCATTGGCGACCGGTGCCGGCGGCTCGAGCACGACGGCCCGGCGCGGGGTCGCCAGCATGGCTTCCTCGAAGGGGGAGGATTCGATCGCGGGCCCCTTGTCGGACGGCAGCGCCGCGACCGGCGTCTGCCACTGGAAGGCATCCAGCCGTCCGGTGACGGGAGAAACCGGCCGCCACCGATCGCTGACATAGCCGTCCGCGGCCCAGGCCGGATCGTGCAGCGCGCGCACCGCGCGCAGGGTCCATGCCCGCGCCCGGCCGCTATCGCCATGTTCGGTGCGCTCGATCTCCGCCATCAGCAGCGCGACGCGCTGCGTCGGTGCGGCAATGAAGGGCGCCAGCGCCTCGCGCGCCTTGGCAAATTCGGATGCGTCGATCGCGGCGCGCGCAACCGCCAGCGCACCTTCGATGTGACCCGGGGCCTTCGCGGCAAGCGTCTCGACCCGCACCAGCCGTTGGCGTGCGGAATCGCCGAGCTTCACATGCGCGTAGGCTTCGGCAAGGTCCGGATGCGGCTGCGCCAGCCACGCCGTCTCGACCAGGCGCATCGAACGCCGCACCTGATGCGCCTCGCTTTCGAACTTGCTCGCCAGCACCGCGGCCGGCACCAGCGTCGGCGCCAGCTTGACCGCTTCCATCACGCTTTCGCGCGACAAATCGCGATCGACCTTCTCGAGCTCGAGCGCACGCGCCGTCAGCAGCACGCCGCGTTGCCGGCGATACGTCGCCTTGTCGATCAGCCCGGCCGATTGATTGTTGTCGAGGATCTTCAGCGCGCCGGCCCAATCGCCCTTGGCACAGCAGAAGCCGAGCACGGCATGCGACGCCCACGACGAGGACGGCGAAAGCTTCAGCGCTTCCTCGGCGACCATCACGGCCGCGACCGGATCGTCGGCGCGCTGCGCCTCGATGAACAGGCCGCGCAGGCCAAGCAGCCGCGTATCCTCGCGTTCCGCCATGGCGCGAAAGGCGCGCTGTGCGCCTTCGCGGTCGCCGTCGAGTTGCGCCGATTGCGCATGCAGCAGCAGCGCCAGCGGATCGTGGGCTGCAAGTTTGCGGGCGGTTTCGGCATGGATGCGGGCGGCAGAGGAATCGCCATGACCGATCGCAAGCAGTCCTTGCGTGATGGCATGCCGGCCGCGCGCCTGACGCCGCTCGCGCCGGCCGCGCCGCATCCGTTCCGGCGTGCGCCACAAGTCGCGCAGGATCGCCCAGATCATCATCGCCGCAACGACGACGATGCCCAGCACCAGCACGAAGACCGGCAGCGTGGTCCTGGCGCGATAGACGCCCCATGACAGCACGACATCACCGGTCTGATCGGCAATCCAGGCTGCGCCGGCCGCTCCCAGCGCGATCAACAACAGAAACAGAATGATCCGGATCATCGAAATCCCTATTGCGCCGATTTGCCGAGCGCAGCCATCGCGTCGGCCGCAAACTGACGGGACGCGGCCAGCGCGGCCTCGCGCGCGTCGACCTTGTCGAGCCAGCCTTGCGCCGCGGCGCGATCTTCGGGCGACAGCGTCATCAACTCGCGCCGTGCTCCATTGAAATCGTTTCGTACCGCCGCCGCGGTGACCCGCGCGACCACGGCTCCCCGATCATTGCCGACGGAATCGGTGCGTTCGATCTTGACCAGCTTGGCGGCGCCCGCCTGCAGACGCTCGACGATGCCGGTGCCGGTCGTGGTGGTGCTCTGCTGCGCAACCGGCGACAGCTTCGGCACCAGGGCGAGCAATTCGGAGCTCAATCTACTGGCGTTCGGCACGCCCTTGTCAGCGAATTGATCAAGCGGCTTCAGAGCATCGGGATTGGGGGACAGTGTCTTGGCCGTCGAAAGCGCCGACGAAAAGGGATCGCCGATCCGCACCAGCACATCGAGCAGCGCCGCCGACACCAAGCGGCGCAGCAACATGTCGTCGGCAGGCTTGGCGTCGGCCTTGGTATCGGCGAGCTTGCTGCCCTGCTGCGCGATCTCGGCGCCCTGCGCCCGCATCTGGCTCTCGATCTTCGCGATGCGTTCATCGATCCCGGACAGATCCGGCGCCGCCGCGCCGTCGCCGCGCGGCGCTGACTTCACATCGTTGATGGCGGACGCGAGCTTCTCGCTTTGCGACCGCGTTGCCGCGAGTTCGGCGCGCAGTGCCGCGACTGTCTTTTCCAGGGCCTCGGTGCGCGCGGCGGCCGCGGGATCTGGCACGGGCCTGCCGACCTTTGGCTCCAGCCCGGCGAGACGCGCGGTGAGACCGTCGATGGCGGTACTGAGTTGCGGGGCGGGTGGGGTGGAGGCGGGTTGAACCGGAGGCCAGCCCAGCATCCAGCCGATGCCGATCACCAGCGCAGCAGCAACCGCGCCGGAGAGCGGCGCGACGACCCAGGACGAAACGGGCCGGGACGGCGGCGCCGCGACTGGAGCTTCCTCATGTGCAGCTGTGGCGACATCGGGCGCGACCTCCGCCATCGGCTCGGGCGGCGTCTCGTCAGAGCTTTTCGTTTCGCCCGACACTTCGGTCGCCGCAAGCTCGATGGTCGGCGGCTCACGCTTCGGCCGGCCGGAGTCGGGCAGCGATCCAGTGTCTTCGGGCCTGTCGTCGACCATCAGCGGTTCCCTTAATCTGGTTAGGCGCCGGAACTTAGCAGAGTCCGCGACGTCTTAGAGCATGAACCGGCAGTGGCGGCACCGGTTTTCCGATAAGACTATGGTCAGACTTGAAGATTAGGGCTTGGCCGCGGCTGCAACACCCGGCCCAGCGCCTCGAACAGGGCATTTTCGTCGGCCGAAGCCGCCGCGATAACCTGGGTGGCACCGGCGTCCCGCAGGACCGCTGCGACGGCGGGCGAAATGCAGCATTGCGGCAGCGCCAGCGCCGAGATTTCGACGCCTCCGGAGCGCGCCGCATCGAGGAAGGCACGCGCGCTGCGCCGGGAATAATGCAGCACTGCGTCGATTTGATGCGCTACAAAGGCGTCACATACATCCTTTGGCAGAACGGGCGCGGGCACCATCCGGTAGGTGGTGTGTGTCACGACAGTAAAGCCCTTTTCTCCGAGTTCACCGGCGAGATCCCGCGCAAGATCGGCGCCGGCAAGGTACAGGATCGGGCTCGCTTTCTTCAGTTGCTTCGACTTCGCACCGGCAAGCACCAGATCGCGCAACGCGCCGGCGTCGCCCTTTGACGCGATCACCTCGTCAAAACCGGCGTCGCGCGCCGCGGCTGCGGTATTTTCACCGACCGCGAACAGGGGCAGCTTGAGGAGCCGGCTGCCTGCAAGATGGGGTGCGATGGCACGCAACGCGTTGGCGCTCGTAACAATCACGGCGCCATAGGTGGCGTCCGTATCGTCCTGGAACGGCACCGGCTCGAACCGCAGCATCGGCGCACGCAGGACATCGACCCCCCGCGCGCGCAGCGCCTTGGCCGTCGTCTCATCATCCGGATGCGGGCGCGTGACGAGAACGGCCATATTTCAAATCTCCGTCAAAACGATTTCGGCGCACCAGCGCGATTGCACGCCGTCACCTCGTAATGCTACCCGGTTACGGAAGCGTTGTTTTTGGCGACAGCGCAAGAGTTCAAATAAGGGTTCAAATTGGACAACGACACACCGATGCTGGTGCTGGGTATCGAGACGACCTGCGATGAAACCGCGGCCGCCGTGGTCGAACGCCAGAGCGACGGCAGCGGGAAGATTCTGTCCAATATCGTGCGCTCGCAGACATTGGAACACGCCCGGTTCGGCGGCGTGGTGCCGGAGATCGCGGCACGGGCCCATGTCGATCTGCTCGATGGCATCGTCGGCCAGGCGATGAAGGACGCGAACACGGGCTTTGCACAACTTTCAGCAGTGGCGGCTGCCGCCGGACCCGGCCTGATCGGCGGCGTGATCGTTGGCCTCACCACGGCGAAAGCGATTGCCATGGTGCACGATACGCCGCTGATTGCGGTCAATCATCTCGAAGCCCACGCGCTGACGCCGCGGCTCACCTGCGCGCTCGCTTTTCCCTATTGCCTGTTTCTTGCCTCCGGCGGACACACCCAGATCGTCGCCGTGGTCGGCGTCGGCAAATATGTGAGACTCGGCACCACGGTCGACGACGCGATGGGGGAAGCTTTCGACAAGGTCGCAAAGATGCTGTCGCTGCCCTACCCCGGCGGGCCTGAGGTCGAGCGCGCGGCGGGGAGCGGTGACGCCAGGCGGTTCGCCTTTCCACGGCCGATGCTCGGGCGGCCGGACGCGAATTTCTCGCTGTCGGGATTGAAGACCGCGGTCCGCAACGAAGCCAACCGCCTGATGCCGTTCGAGCCGCAGGACGTCAGCGATCTCTGCGCAAGTTTTCAGGCCGCAGTGCTGGAATCGACGGCGGACCGGCTGAGCGTGGGCCTGCGTCTGTTCCATGAACAATTCGGGCCGCCACGCGCGCTGGTCGCCGCCGGCGGCGTCGCCGCCAATCATGCAATCCGCGGCGCATTGCAGGCCGTTGCCGCAAAGGCGCAGACCACGCTGATCATTCCGCCTCCCGCGCTCTGCACCGACAACGGCGCAATGATCGCCTGGGCCGGCGCGGAGCGGATGGCGCTCGGACTGACCGACACGATGGATGCGCCACCCCGCGCACGCTGGCTGCTCGATGCCAACGCGACGGCGCCGGCCGGCTACACCAACACGCGCGCGGGATTCTGACATGGCGTCGTTCAATTCGGTCGCGGTGATCGGCGGTGGCGCATATGGCAGCGCGCTCGCCTGCGCCGCCACACGCGCCGGCCGCGACGTCACGCTGTATGCGCGCAGCGCCGAGAGCGCGGCGCAGATGGAGACGACGCGAACGAATCCAAAGCTGCCCGGCGTAAGCCTCGATGCGGCTATCGGCATCACCGGAGACATCGCTGCCGCGGCGGGCGCGGACATCATCCTGCTTGCAACGCCGGCGCAGAATTTGCGCGAAGCTGCGAAAACACTTGCGCCGTATCTCAAGCCGTCGACACCTGTCGTCGCCTGTGCCAAGGGCATCGAGCGCGGCACCCACCGGTTCATGACCGAAATCATCGCCGAGACCATGCCGGATGCAATCCCTGCGATCCTGTCGGGGCCGAACTTTGCCGACGACGTGGCGCGCGGCCTTCCGACCGCCGTGACGCTCGCCGCAAAGGATGATGGGCTGGCAAGCGATCTGGTGCAGGCGCTGGGCTCGTCGACCTTCCGGCCCTATCACACCACTGATGTTCGGGGCGTCGAGATCGGCGGCGCAGCCAAGAACGTGCTGGCAATCGCTGCCGGAATCGTCGTCGGCCGACAACTCGGCGCTTCGGCGTTGGCAGCGCTGACCACGCGAGGCTTCAGCGAACTCGCCCGCCTCGGCCGCGCCTGCGGCGCGCGCAGCGAAACCCTGGCCGGCCTTTCCGGCCTCGGCGACCTGATCCTGAGCTGCTCAAGCCTGCAATCGCGCAACTTTGCTTTCGGCATCGCGCTCGGCCGCGGCGAGGCGCCGAACCGCGACAAGCTCGCCGAGGGCGAATTCACTGCGCCGGTCCTGATCGAACTGGCGGCTTCGCAGAACGTCGATATGCCGGTATCAAATGCGGTCGCGGCGATCCTGAGCGGCAAGGTTACGATCGACGCGGCGATCGAAGGCCTGCTGACACGGCCGTTCAAGGCGGAGGAATGACGATGGCGTATTGGCTGGTGAAATCCGAGCCCTCGGTGTGGTCCTGGGACCAGCAGGTTGCAAAGGGCGCCAAAGGCGAAGCCTGGACCGGCGTGCGCAATTTCACTGCACGGCAGAACCTCGTGGCGATGAAGAAAGGCGACAAGGCCTTCTTCTATCATTCCAACGAGGGAAAGGAGATCGTCGGCATCGCCGAGATCGTCAAGGAAGCCTATCCCGATCCGACCGACAAGACAGGCAAATTTGTCTGCGTCGACATCAAGGCGGACAAGCCGTTGAAAACGCCGGTGACGATGGCCGCGATCAAGGCCGACAAGAAACTCGCCGACATGGCGCTGGTGAAATACTCGCGGCTGTCGGTTCAGCCGGTGACGGCGGAAGAGTGGAAGATGGTCTGCAAGATGGGTGGGATGTAGATCCGTCCTGCCCGGTCTGCCAGACCTCATCCCGAGGAGCCACGTAGCGGCGTCTCGAAGGATGAATGACACCAGCAGGGCTACATGGTTCGACACGGCGCTGTGCGCCTCCTCACCATGAGGATTACAGACTGCAACTGCCGGAAGTTTTACGCCGCCGCCGCAGTCACCACTTCCGCCAGCAGCGCCTCGCGCTTGGCTTGCGTTCGGTAGCCCTTCATCGTCGCGGCAAAGCGCTCGAGGATGCCGTCCTCGAAGGCGGTGACGATGGTGTCGTGGACATAGCTCTTGCGGCAGATCGCGGGCGTGTTCGACAGTTCGTCGGCGGCCGCGCGAACGGCTTCGAGCACCTGCTTCTTGCGGCCGCGCGCACTGGCTGCCGGCGTGATCCGCGACAGCGATTCCAGTACCACGGCAGATGCCATCAGGGTGCGAAAATCCTTCAGCGAAATCTTGATGCCGGCGAGCTCGCGCAGGAACGCGTTCACCGTCGTGGTCGAGACCGTGCGAACGGTGCCAGAATTGTCGCGGTACTGGAACATGCGCTTGCCAGGAACGGTGCTCAGGATGCCGATGGCACGCACCAGCTTGGCGGCGTCGCATTCCTTGCGGACGGCCTTGCCGCCCTTGGCCTTGAAGGTCAGGACGAAGCTGTCGTCTTCCAGCGTGACGTTCGACTTCAACATCGTGGTCGCGCCGCGGGTGCCGTTGAGGCGGGCATAGGATTCGTTGCCGGGGCGGATCGCCGTGCGGGCGATCAACTCGATCACCGCCGAGAGCGCGAATTCACGCGTCGGCTCGTCGCCGGACAGATACGCCGAGACCTTGCGACGGATTTTCGGCAAAGCGGCCACCAGCCGCGCCAGGCGATGCGCCTTGCGCTGCTCACGGACCTTTTCCCAGTCGGCATGGTAGCGATACTGCAGCCGTCCTGCCGCATCGATACCGACGGCCTGCAGATGCGAGGTCGGATCGGCCGAATAACGGACGTCGCGATAGGCCGGCGGCACCGCCATCGAATGCAGACGTCGGATAGTGCCGGCGTGACGGATCTGGGTGCCGTTGGCGCGATGAAATGAATAGCCCTTGCCGCGCTTGACGCGCCGGATGGTTAGCCCGTTCTGGTCACCGAGCTTGAGCCCGAGTTCCTGGGCCAGATCCTCGACAGACGTCTTTACGGCGATCGACTTGAGCCGGTCCTTGACGCTTTCCTTGGGGAGTTGCCCGAGCGCCTCGGCCAATGCAACGGCGGGATCGGCGGAAACGGGCCGCGTAGCCTCGAAACTCTGCTGATCCATCATGACCGTTATCGCCTTGCTTCACCTGTCTGCCGGCAATGCCTGTTGTTATAGCTTGGTTCCGGAGGACCGTCCTGGCCCCGGGTTGGCCATTTAGGGGGTAAAGGTTGACTTTGCGAGTCTCGATTCTGTCATTAGAGGTAATAAATTACCTGTCATGGGAGCCATTCGGGAGATAGCGTTGATTTTTGGCTCGGCCGTATCGTGAAAAAAATCCAAAAGTGACGTTGGTTTGATCGGCGACAAGGCGGCAAACAGGGCGTCGCGACCAAGGTCGCAGACGTTTGCGCCTTGTCCGCGCATCGTCCCGCGACGCATAATCGTTGCAACAATCAGCAAGGCTTGCGGCCACCAGCGTGCGCGGCGCCGCATGAGTGGGAGGGTAAAAATGTCCGAGAAAATCTACGACGTATCAACCGATTGGGCCAAGCGCGCCTATATCGACGACGCCAAATACCGCGAGATGTATGCCCGCTCGGTCAGCGATCCCAATGGCTTCTGGGCCGAACAGGCCAAGCGCATCGACTGGATGAAGCCGCCCCACAAGATCGAAAACGTCTCCTTCGCCCCCGGCAATATCTCGATCAAATGGTTCGAGGACGGCGTCCTGAACGCCGCCTGGAACTGCATCGACCGCCATCTCGACAAGCGCGGCGACCAGACCGCCATCATCTGGGAGGGCGACGATCCCTCGCAATCCAAGCACATCACCTACCGCCAGTTGCACGACGAAGTCTGCAGGATGGCCAACATCCTGCGGACGCGGAACGTCAAGAAGGGCGACCGCGTCACGATCTATTTGCCGATGATCCCGGAAGCGGCCTACGCGATGCTGGCCTGCGCGCGCATCGGCGCGATCCATTCCGTGGTGTTTGCCGGCTTCTCGCCCGACAGCCTCGCGCAGCGCATCACCGATTGCCAGTCCAAGGTCATCATCACCGCTGACGAAGGGCTGCGCGGCGGCAGGAAGGTGCCGCTGAAGGCCAATGTCGACGCCGCGATTGCGAAAGCCGGCGGCGTCGATTGGGTCGTCGTGGTCAAGCGCACCGGCGGCGCCGTCGACATGAACCCGACGCGCGACCTCTGGTATCACGACGCCGCGAAAATGGTGACCACGGAATGCCCCGCGGAGCATATGCACGCCGAGGATCCGCTGTTCATCCTCTATACGTCAGGCTCGACCGGCCAGCCGAAGGGCGTGCTGCACACCACCGGCGGCTATCTCGTGTTCGCGTCGATGACGCATCAATACGTGTTCGATTACCACGATGGCGACATCTACTGGTGCACCGCCGACGTCGGCTGGGTTACCGGCCATAGCTACATTCTCTACGGGCCGCTGGCCAACGGCGCGACCACGCTGATGTTCGAAGGCGTGCCGAACTATCCGGACAATTCCCGCTTCTGGAACGTCATCGACAAGCACAACGTCAACATCTTCTACACCGCGCCGACCGCGATCCGCGCGCTGATGCAGTCGGGCGACGATCCCGTGAAGAAGACATCGCGCAAGAGCCTGCGGCTGCTCGGCTCGGTCGGCGAGCCGATCAATCCGGAAGCGTGGGAGTGGTATTACCGCGTGGTCGGCGACGGCCGCTGCCCGATCGTCGATACCTGGTGGCAGACTGAAACCGGCGGCATCCTGATCACGCCGCTGCCGGGCGCAACCAAGCTGAAGCCCGGATCGGCGACGCGACCGTTCTTCGGCGTGGTGCCCGAGATCGTCGACGCCGACGGCAAGGTGCTGGAAGGCGAAACCACGGGCAATCTTTGCCTCGCAAAATCCTGGCCGGGGCAGATGCGCACGGTCTATGGCGACCACGCCCGGTTCGAGCAGACCTATTTCTCGACCTACAAAGGCAAGTATTTCACCGGCGACGGCTGCCGCCGGGATGCCGACGGCTATTACTGGATCACAGGCCGGGTCGACGACGTCATCAACGTGTCAGGCCATCGCATGGGTACCGCCGAGGTCGAAAGCTCGCTTGTCGCACACGCCAAGGTGTCGGAAGCCGCCGTGGTCGGCTATCCCCATGACATCAAGGGCCAGGGCATCTACGCCTATGTGACCTTGATGGCGGGCACCGAACCAAGCGAGGAATTGCGGAAAGAGCTGGTCGCCTGGGTGCGCAAGGACATCGGCCCAATCGCCTCCCCCGACCAGATCCAGTTCGCACCGGGCCTGCCGAAAACCCGCTCCGGCAAGATCATGCGCCGCATCCTGCGCAAGATCGCCGAGGACGAACCCTCCAGCCTGGGCGACACCTCAACGCTCGCCGATCCCGCCGTGGTCGATGACCTCGTGCAGAACCGGCAGAACAAGAAGGGCGCGCCAGCTTAAGGCCGTCGCAGCGACCGGCTGCTCGCCCCGAGCTCGGGGCGAGCGCAGGAAATCCGAATCTCAAGTCCAGACTTGGCGGCGATTCCAGCGCGCTCACGCGGTTGTCAGCGGCGAACGCACCCTTGCGGGCATTTCGCGACCAAGTGTTGTTTCCAGGTCATTTACTTTAAACCGAACATTTTCTTTGTTCCGCTCAGCGAAACCAGTCTCGAGGCCGGTTGGCGAACCTTCCGGTTAATGCCCGCGACTAACAATGCGCGGGCGAGACGGTGAAGCGCCGAGGCTCGAGCCAAGGCTTGAACCGAGGCCAGGACATTTGAGGGCCCCGAAAGGGGCGGGCAAAGTGGAGCTGGGCATGTCCAAGAGCATTGCGGTGGCGCTGGCCGCCACCATCGGTATGACTATCGTCATGTCATCGGCGGCGCGGGCGCGGCCGGAAATGGTTGATATCAGCGGCGAGTACACTCCGGGCACGATCGTGGTGAAGACCCATGAGCGGCGCCTCTATCTCATTCTCGATTCGGGCCGCGCCATGCGCTACCCGGTCGGTGTCGGCAAGGCCGGCAAACAGTGGGCCGGCACCACCAAGATCGACGGCAAGTATCTCCACCCGGCGTGGTCGCCGCCGAGCGAAGTCAAGCGCGACAAGCCCGAGATACCCGATGTCATTCCCGGCGGCTCGCCGCGCAACCCGATGGGCGTCGCGGCGATGACGCTGGCCGGCGGCGAGTACGCCATTCACGGCACGAACGTACCGAACTCGGTCGGCGGCTTCGTGTCCTACGGCTGCATCCGTATGCTCAACGACGATATCTCTGATCTCTATCATCGCGTATCGATCGGAACGACCGTGACGGTGACCCGCTGATCCACGGGTCCGAATGAAAGTGAAAAGCCGCGCGATTGCGCGGCTTTTTCATTTGGGGATTGTCTGGCCCACGTTCGCGCACCAGCCGTTGCGATGGCCGCCGCCGTAGCTGCGGGCATGACCTGCGGCAAGCATCGCCGTCGAAACATTTCCGGTGCGACGTGTCGCAGCATCGGCGACGACGCGTCCGGCATATTTGTCCGGCCCGATATTGAAGATCGTGACGTCACCTTCGCGGAGCAATGCACGCAACGCATCCGTCGCAGCTTCCGCCATCTGCAATTCCTGCGGACAGGACGCCTTCAATTCCGGCGCATCGATACCACGCAGGCGGATGCGTGTGGTCGGGTCGAGACTCGGTCCCAGATGAACCCGCGCTTCAAAGGTGTCGCCATCGATGGTCCGGATCACATCGACGGCGTGGCGCATGTCGGAACTTCCGGCCCGCTTCCAGACCATCTCCGCATCGCGCGCCGCCTGACTGTCGGCAGAACTCGGCAGTTGCCGGCGCACCCAGTCCCGCACCGGCAGCATCGTCGTCGCCGCCACACAAGCCACGAACAGCCACGGCAGTGCCGCCGAAAACCAGCGGCGCCCGCGACCCCGGCGCAGAGGCCGGTATGTCTGGATTCTCTCGGAGGGCGGCATATTCCCGGACTAAGGGCTGAGTCGGGTCATCCCGCAAGGGCCGTGCTCATCTCGGGACTCAAAAGTCCGAGGCGATACCCTTCCGCTCCCAGTCGCCATACCGGGTCGGTTCCGGGCCCTTCGGACCCTGGTATTCCTTCTGCCGCGGCGTCGCGGCACTGGCTTCGGCAGCCTTGCGGCGCGCTTCGGCTTCAGCGAGCGCACGCTCGGCGGCGGGCGTCAGCTTCTTGCGTTCCGCGACAGTCGCGGGGGATGAAGAATTGTCGGTCATCGCAACTCTCCCATAGCACGTGGTCGGCGCGCAGAAGACATCACATTCGTGAAATTGTCTGCGGCGATTCTTACATTTGGCATATTCGCATGCCAAACGAGTCTTTCATTTTCAATGGCATGAGCCGAAACCTTTCCGCCTTCCGAGACATTGCTGATTCATGCCCCCTTCAAGATTCGCAGTACCTTCAGAAGTCCCCGGCCTCGCCGCGCGGCGGATAGCGGCTGATATCCTCGACGGCGTGCTGCACAAGCATCGCACCCTCGACGACCAACTCGACGGCGCAGGCGCCCATCCCGGCCTGAAGACACTCGCCGACCGTGACCGCGCCCTGATGCGGCGACTGGTGGCGACGATTCTCCGCCGGCTCGGCACGCTCGGACATCTGCTGTCGCGTCTGCTCGATCGCGGCATCCCGACCGATGCGCCGCGCGCGCAGAGCGCACTTCTGATCGGCGCCGCACAGATTCTCTGGATGGATGTTCCCGATCATGCCGCCGTCGATCTGTCGGTGCGGCTGGTGCAATCGGACCGGCGCGCCGCCAAATATGCCGGCCTCGTCAACGCGGTGCTGCGCCGTTGCGCCCGCGAGGGACAACCGCTGATCGACGAAGTCAAATCGCAGAACCTCGATGTTCCGCCGTGGCTGCTGGCGCGCTGGATCGGCGCCTATGGCGAGACCACCGCGCGGCAGATGGCGACAGCCCTCGGCCACGAGCCGTCGCTCGACATCACCGTGAAATCGGACGCAGCCCAATGGGCGAGCCGCCTGCACGGTGAAACGCTGCCGACCGGAACCGTGCGCACCCTGCTGCAGGGCTCGGTGACCATGCTACCGGGATTCACCGACGGCCAATGGTGGGTGCAGGACGCCGCCGCGGCGCTGCCGGCGCGGCTGTTCGGCGACGTCGCTGGAAAGACCATCGTGGATCTTTGCGCCGCGCCCGGCGGCAAGACCGCGCAACTTGCGCAGGCCGGCGCGCGCGTAACCGCGGTCGATCGCTCGCCGGCGCGCATGGCGCGGCTGCGCGACAATCTGGCCCGGCTCTCGCTGCAGGCCGACGACGTGGTGACCGATGCCGCCGAGTGGCCGGGCCTCGGCAATGGAGGCTTTGACGGCGTGCTGGTGGATGCGCCCTGCACTTCCACCGGCACCATACGCCGTCATCCCGACGTGGCCTGGCTGCGTCAGGAAGCCGACATTGCTGCGCTGTCGGCGTTGCAGAAGCGATTGCTGCAACGGGCGGTCGCGCTGCTCAAGCCGGGTGGAACACTGGTCTATTGCACCTGTTCGCTGGAGCCGGAGGAAGGCGAGCAGGCGGTCGCGTCCTTGCTGGCCACCGAATCGGGTATGCGCCGCGCCCCGATCGAGGCGGGCGAGGTCGCGGGTCTCAGCGAAGTCGTGACCGCAAACGGGGATCTGAGGACCCTGCCCAGCCATTTGCCCCATGCCGACCCCAGGCTCGGCGGGTTGGATGGATTTTACGCGGCCCGTCTGGTTAAATCCTGATTTTAAACTGGAATTTCTCGGCCTCTGGGTGATTCGCCGGCTTTCAAGGTGGTGTCATCCCGGCGTTTCCGGATTAAAAGGATTCGCCAGAATACCCCTCCCACCCCAAGCAAGGCACGGCGTGTCGGTCGCCCAACGCAGACGCATCTCGACGCTTATCATGAGCCGCTCCGCGCGGACCGTGATCGCGCGCGCGACCGGTGCGACGGTGGCGGTGTCGCGGCTGTGGCCAGGCCGCGCCGACCGGCTGATCATCGCGCCGCACGACCTGCGTACCGCCGACGCCACCCGCGCCGCCGAGATTTATGCCGGACGCTTCGTGTTCGCCGGCAAGATCGTGACCTGCCATGGCCGCTCGATCTTCGACCTCGAGCCGCCGTCGGAAGATTGGGAAGTCGCCCTGCTCGGCTTTGGCTGGCTGCGCCACCTGCGCGCCGCCGACACCGCGCTGACCCGCGCCAATGCCCGTTCGCTGGTTGACGACTGGATCTCGAATCCGGCGCGCAAGCGGCCGCTTGAACGACGCCCCGACGTGCTGGCGCGCCGCGTGATCTCGCTGCTGTCGCAGGCCCCGCTGGTGCTCGGCGACACCGACGGAAAATTCTATCGCAAGTACCTGCGCGGGCTGACCCGCGAGATTCGTTTTCTGCGCTACGCAATGCTCGACATCGCCGACGGCGTGCCGCGGCTGCAGGTGCTGATCGCGCTATGCTATGCCTCGCTGTGCCTGGCCAACCAGGCTAACCACATCCGCTCCGCGACGCGACGGCTTTCCGACGAATTGCAACGGCAGATCCTGCCCGACGGCGGGCACATCTCGCGCAATCCCGGCGCGCTGGTCGAACTGCTGAGCGACCTGCTGCCGCTGCGGCAGACCTTCGCCGCGCGCAATATCGCGCCGCCGCCGGCGCTGCTCAATGCGATCGACCGCATGATGCCGATGCTGCGCTTCTTCCGGCACGGCGACGGCACTTTCGCGCTGTTCAACGGCATGAGCAACGCGCCTTCGGACCTGGTGGCGACGCTGCTCGCCTACGACGACACCCACGGCGTGCCGATGGCGAACATGCCGCATACCGGCTTCCAGCGCCTCGATGCCGGCACGACGACCGTCATCATGGACACCGGCTCACCCCCGCCGCCGAACGTCAGCCAGGAGGCACACGCCGGCTGCCTGTCGTTCGAGTTGTCGTCCGGGGCAAGCCGGATCGTCGTCAATTGCGGCATGCCGTCGAGTGGCCGCGACAATTGGCGGACTTTTGCGCGCAGCACCGCGGCGCATTCGACCCTGACCTATCACGACACGTCCTCGTGCCAGTTCGTCGAACTGTCGGCGATGAAGAAGCTGCTGCAAGGCGCTCCGGTCGTCAGCGGCCCGACCAATGTGGAAAGCTACCGCGAGGTGGTGGCGGGCGGCGATCTCCTGACCGCGTCACATGACGGGTATCTTGCGAAGTTCGGCGTCGTGCATCGCCGGGTGTTGATGATCTCCCGTGACGGCACGCGCCTCGATGGCGAAGATACCGTGTCGCCGGCGCCGGGCGCGCGCATCAAGGGCGCCGAAGCCGACTTTGCCCTCCGGTTTCATCTGCATCCAGCGGTCAAGGCGAGCCGTCTCAGCGACGGGCGCGGCGTCATGCTGGCTTTGCCCAACCGCGACGTCTGGACCTTCGAAGCGCTCGACGACAAGGTCGACCTCGAGGATAGCGTGTTTCTGGCAGGCAATGACGGCCCCCGCCGCACCGCCCAGATCGTGATCCGGCAGGATTCCCGGCACGCCGCCTCGATCCGCTGGAGTTTCGTACGCTCGTCGACGTCAGCGGCAGCAACCCGCCGCGAAGCGAGACGGGAGCCGGAATTACCGCTCTGAACCTGCTGCAGAGACAGCCATCCGCCCCCATTGTGAGCCCCGGCAAAAGCTGCTAACCACCCGGCTTCCGCGCAACTGGCGACTTTGGATGGAGCACCATCGGGAAGCGCGGAATTGATCGCCGCGCGCCTGGGCATAAGTATCCCCTGACAGAGGACCTTGCCCATGACTGATACGACCCGCCGCGTAACCCGTGCCTTGCTATCCGTTTCCGACAAGACCGGCCTGATCGAGTTCGCCAAGGCGCTTGCCGGCCATGGCGTCGAACTCGTCTCCACCGGCGGCACCGCCAAGGCCATTGCGGCCGCAGGCCTGAAGGTCAAAGACGTCTCCGAACTGACCGGCTTTCCCGAGATGATGGACGGCCGCGTCAAGACGCTGCATCCCAAGGTGCATGGCGGCCTGCTCGCGATCCGCGACAACAAGGAACATGCTGACGCGATGAAGGCGCATGGCATCGCGCCGATCGACCTGCTCGTCGTCAACCTCTACCCGTTCGAGGCGACCGTCGACAAAGGCGCCGGTTACGAAGACTGCATCGAGAATATCGACATTGGCGGCCCCGCGATGATCCGCGCCGCAGCGAAGAACCACGATGATGTCGCCGTCGTCGTCGAAGCCGCCGATTACCAAGCGGTGCTCGACGAACTCGCCGCCAACAAGGGCGCAACGACGCTGGCGCTGCGCCGTCGCCTCGCCGCCAAGGCCTATGCGCGCACAGCCGCGTACGACGCCGCGATCTCGAACTGGTTCGCCGCGCAGAACGAGACCGACGCGCCGGATTTCCGCGCCTTCGGCGGCCGGCTGATCCAGTCGTTGCGTTATGGCGAGAACCCGCACCAGAAGGCAGCGTTCTATTCAACGCCCGACAAGCGGCCCGGCGTTTCCACCGCGCGGCAGCTGCAGGGCAAGGAGCTGTCCTACAACAACATCAACGATACCGATGCCGCCTATGAATGCATCGGCGAATTCGATCCCGCGCGCACCGCCGCCTGCGTGATCGTGAAGCACGCCAACCCCTGCGGGGTCGCCGAAGGACCGGACCTGCTCTCGGCCTATCGAAAGGCGCTGGCCTGCGACTCGACCTCCGCCTTCGGCGGCATCGTGGCCGTCAACCGCACCTTGGACGCCGACGCCGCGCGCGCCATCACCGAGATCTTCACCGAGGTGATCATCGCGCCGGATGCAACGGAAGAAGCCATCGCCATCGTGGGCGCAAGGAAAAATTTGCGGCTGTTGCTTGCTGGCGGATTGCCCGACCCGCGCACCATAGGTCTGACGGCCAAGACGGTCGCCGGTGGTCTTCTCGTGCAAAGCCGCGACAACGCCGTGATCGACGACATGAATTTGAAGGTCGCAACCAGACGCGCGCCGACCGACGCCGAGCTGCGCGATCTCAAGTTCGCCTTCCGCGTCGCCAAACACGTCAAGTCCAACACCATCATCTATGCAAAGGATCTTGCCACCGTCGGTATCGGCGCCGGCCAGATGAGTCGGGTCGATTCAGCTCGCATCGCCGCGCGCAAGGCGCTGGATGCCGCCGCTGAGTTGAAGCTGCTCGAACCCTTGACGAAAGGCTCGGTCGTCGCCTCGGACGCGTTCTTCCCCTTCGCCGACGGCATGCTCGCCTGCATCGAAGCCGGCGCCACCGCCGTGATCCAGCCTGGCGGCTCGGTGCGAGACGATGAAGTGATCAAGGCGGCCGACGAGCATGGCATCGCCATGGTGTTCACGGGCGTGCGTCACTTCAGGCATTGAAAGCTAGGTGTCGTTGCCGGGCTCGATCCGGCAATCCATCTTGGAAAGTGCTTTCTCGATTCCGCATGGATGCCCGGGTCAAGCCCGGGCATAACGAGCTGCTCACTCCCTCACCTGCATCAGCAGCGCCAATCCCACCACAAAGAACACCACCAGCATGGCCATGCCAGCCTTCTGGCTCGCAGTCGCAGCCGTGATCGCGCTGATCAGCAGCGGGCCGATGAACGAGGTGACCTTTCCGGTCAGCGCGAACAGGCCAAAATACTGCGCGATGCGATCTTTCGGGGCGAGGCGTATCAGGAGCGTGCGCGATGCCGCCTGCAGCGGACCACCGGCGGCGCCGATCAGGCATCCGAGCACGAGGTAGGCGCGTTCGGCGGCGCCTGAGAACAACGGACCGCCCGGCACCGGTGGCGCGACCTTCACGAACAGAATCGAATCCTTGTCGACCAGCAAGATCGCGCCGAGCGCAAACAACAGGATCAGCAGGCTGCCGGCGATGACGCGCTTGGGTCCGAATCTGTCGTCGAGCCTGCCGCCGAGCCATGCGCCGAAGGTGCCGGCGATGGCGAGCAGGATTCCAAAGCTTCCGATCTGGATCGTGTGCCAGCCGAAAGTGCCGGCGGCGTAGATCCCGCCAAAGGCAAACAGCGACACCAGCCCGTCGCTATAGATCATGTTGGCGAGGAGGAACGTCGCCAGTGATTTCTGCTTCGGCAATTCGCCAAGCGTCTGCTTCAGTCCACCCAGCCCTTCGCGTAGCGCCTCACGTATCGGACGTCTTGCCGGATAATCCGGGGTCAGCAGGAACATCGGCAGCACGAAGATGATGAACCAGATACCCGTCAGCGGGCCGGTGATGCGATCGCCCTGGTGGCTGACCGGGTCGAGACCGAACAGCGGCGCCAGGCCGAGCAGCGTACGCCCGGTCTCAGGGTTCGCGGCCAGAAAGCCGAGCACCAGGATGAGGCTGAGGATGCCGCCGATATACCCGGTGGCCCATCCGGTGCCGGACAACCGTCCGATTCGATCCGGCGGCACCAGCGTCGGCATCATCGCATTGTTGAAGACGGTGGCGAATTCGACGCCGACGCTCGCGATCGCATAGGCAAACAGCAGCGGCGGAATGACGCTCGGGTCACCAGGCTTTCCGAACCACATCAGCGAGGAGCCGATCACCAGCAGCGCGCCGAAGCCGGCAATCCACGGCTTGCGGCGCCCGCTGGCATCCGCAATCGCGCCGAGCACCGGCGACAGCAGCGCGATCATCAGGCCGGCCGCCGCGGTGGCAAATCCCCACAGTGCCTGCCCCTGCGCCGGATCGGGTGCGACAAAGCTCGCGAAATAAGGCGCGAACACAAATGTAGTGATCAACGTGAAATAAGGCTGCGCGGCCCAATCGAAGAAGATCCAGCTGATGACGGCGGTGCGGCGCGGATATTCCCGCAGTATTTCGGCGCCGGACGCCTCGGAAGCGATCACCGTCATGTGAGGAATTTCCTTCAAAAGCCGCTCAGGGCGTTTTGCCTGTTGAATTGGAACCCATATAGCATGCGTTACCGGCGCTCCCGCCGGTGTCAGGCGTCACACAGACTTCAACTGCGGCGGATTTTCGATGGCTATATTTTCAATCCGGTGGCGCCGGGTGGCTGCCACGCTCATCCTTGCGTTTGTCTGGAATTCAACAGCTTTTGCGCAGGACCGCCGCGGTTACTCGTCCGATCTCTCCGCCACTCGCACGGTCACGGCCGAGCATGGCATGGTCGTGGCGCAGGAGAGGCTCGCCGCGCAAGTCGGCGCCGACATTCTGAAGCAAGGCGGCAATGCGGTCGATGCCGCGGTCGCCACCGGCTTTGCACTTGCCGTCACCTATCCGCGCGCGGGGAACATCGGCGGCGGCGGCTTTATGGTGATTCATTCGACCGCACGCAACGAAGATGTCGCCATCGATTATCGCGAGACCGCGCCGGCTGCGATCACGCAGGACGTTTTCCTTGGCGCTGACGGCAAGCCCGATGCCGACAAGTCGCGCAATTCCGCGCTAGGCATCGGCGTGCCCGGCACGGTCTCCGGATTGGCGGTGGCGCTGGAGAAATACGGCTCCGGCCGTTTCACGCTGGCGCAAATCCTCAAGCCCGCCATCGAACTGGCACGCGACGGCTTCGTGATCACCGACGACATGGCCGACACGCTGTCGGACATGTATCGGCGGATGTCGCGCTGGCCGAATTCGACCAAGGCGTTCTCCCGCGTCGACGGCACGCCGCTGCAGGAAGGCGACCGGCTGGTGCAGGCCGATCTTGCCGAAACGCTCTCGGCAATCGCCGAACAGGGGCCGCGAGGTTTCTACGAAGGACCGGTCGCGGACAGGGTCGCGGCGGCCGTCGTCAAGGCCGGCGGCATCATGACCGCGGACGATCTGAAATTGTATCAGGCGGTGATCCGCAATCCCGTGCGCGGCAGCTATCGCGGCTACGACATCGTGTCGATGCCGCTGCCCTCGTCCGGCGGCACCGTGCTGCTGGAGACGCTGAATATCCTCGAAGGATTTCCGATGGCGGAGATGCGCCAGGGCTCCGCACCCTCGCTGCATCTGCTGATCGAGGCGATGAAGCGCGCGTATGCCGATCGGGCGCGCTATCTCGGCGATCCCGCTTTTGTCAGCGCACCGGCGGACATGTTGATCAGCAAGGACTATGCGGCGAAGCAACGTGCCACGATCGACCTTGCCCGCGCAACGCCCGCCGAAGCATTGTCCGCGCGCCAACCACGCGAAGGCAGCAACACCACGCATTATTCGGTCGTCGATTCCGGCGGCAATGCCGTCAGCAACACCTACACGCTGAACTTCCCCTACGGCGTCGGCCTGGTCGCTGACGGCACCGGGGTGCTGCTCAACAACGAGCTCGACGATTTCACCGCGGCGCCCGGCACGTCGAACGCCTTTGGACTGGTTGGGTTTGAAGCCAATCTGCCCGGTCCGGGAAAACGGCCGCTGTCGTCGATGTCGCCGACCATCGTGCTGAAGGACGGCAAGCCGGTGCTGGTAACCGGCACCCCCGGCGGCAGCCGGATCATTTCGGCGGTGCTGCAGATCGTCGTCGATGTCATAGATTACAAGATGGACGTCGCCGCCGCCGTGGCTGCGCCGCGGGTGCATCATCAATGGATGCCGGATGTGGTTCGCGTGGAACGCGGATTTCCGCCGGAAACGCTCGACGCGCTGCGCCAGATGGGACACGAGGTGATCGAGCCGCTCGGCCAGACTTCGGCCAATTCGATCGCCGTCACGCCGGCCGGCCTGCTTGGCGCGCCGGACCCGCGCACAAGGGGCGCGACAGCGGCAGGAGAATGAGGATTCGCCTGGATTGCCGATTCGCTTGATGAAGGCATAAGCTCGGGGCTTGCCCGGTCGTCCCCTTGGGGAAGGAGCCGTCGGCCCGTGCGTCCCTAACCGGAGTCTCGCATCATGACATCCCTCAAAGGCAAGACGCTGTTCGTCTCCGGCGCCAGCCGCGGCATCGGGCTGGCCATTGCACTGCGCGCCGCGCGTGACGGCGCCAATGTCGCGATTGCGGCCAAGACCGCGGAGCCGCACCCGAAACTCAAGGGCACCATCTACACCGCGGCGGACGAAATTCGCGCCGCTGGCGGCAAGGCGCTGCCGGTGCTGTGCGACATCCGAGACGAGGCGCAGGTGATCGCGGCGATCGAGCAGACCGTTGCCGAGTTCGGCGGCATCGACATCTGCGTCAACAACGCCAGCGCCATCAGCCTGACCAACTCGCAAGCGACCGACATGAAGCGGTTCGACCTGATGATGGGCATCAATACCCGCGGCACCTTCATGGTATCGAAATATTGCATCCCGCATCTGAAGAAGGCGGGCAATCCGCACATCCTGATGCTGTCGCCGCCGCTCGACATGAAGCAGAAATGGTTCGAGCATTCCACGGCCTATACGATGGCGAAGTTCGGCATGAGCATGTGCGTGCTCGGCTTATCAGGCGAACTGAAATCCGCGGGCGTCGCGGTCAACGCGCTGTGGCCCCGCACGACCATCGCCACCGCAGCGGTCGGCAACCTGCTCGGCGGCGACGCGATGATGCGCGCCAGCCGCACGCCGGAAATCATGGGCGATGCCGCGCACGCCATTCTGACCAGACCGTCGCGCGAGTTCACCGGACAGTTCTGCATCGACGACAAGGTACTCTACGCCTCTGGCGTCAGGGATTTCGAGCACTACCGCGTCGACCGCTCCGTGCCGTTGATGTCGGATTTCTTCGTCCCCGACGACGACGTGCCGCCGCCCGGCGTCACCGTACAGGCGCTACCCTCGGTGGGCGCGGCGCAAACGTCGCATTAGGGATTGGCCGGTGCTCGTTCCGTCGCGGAGCATGTGAACTTGCGAAAGTGGATCGTTGTCGCCGCCGTAATCTGCCTGACCGCACTGACGGGCGCGAGCGTCTACTTCCGGCCCGACCGCGCAGTCCGCGTTGCCACGGGATACGTGGCCCATAACGTCTGCTTGAAAACCTTCGTCTCGGGCCTCGATCCGAAAATGGTATTCGCGGAGGTTTCCGATCGCGCCGGGATTCGCCAGCTGCGCCACGTGCTCCGTTTCGACGTCGATCGCGGTGCGCGGACCGTCGAAGCCTCGACGCTTGAGGTGTTTCGCAGCCGCGCGTCCTTTCACGATGGGCTTGGATGCATCGAGCAGCATGGATCGCAAGAGCCCTATCTTCTCAAGAGCGACGTCGAAGCGCTAAAGGCAAAGACGCCGCCGTCGCTGCCAGAGATTGCCGGCCCGGCTGTGGTCGAACCATCGGATCCGGCGCTGAAGGCCGCGCTCGATCATTCCTTCGAGGAGCCGGCTGCGCCGCCGTTCCGGAGAACCAAGGCCGTGGTCGTGGTGCATGACGGCAAGGTGATCGCCGAGCGTTATGCCGCCGGCATCGGCGTCGATACGCCGTTGATCGGCTTTTCCATGACCAAGTCGGTGGTCAACGCGCTGATCGGCATCCTTACGCAACAGGGCCTCGTCACGCCCTCGATGCCGGCGCCGATTCCGGAATGGCGCGGCGCCGACGATCCGCGGCGCG